>ERZ802830.3000-NODE-3000-length-14676-cov-7.74441_pt1 | contig 14676 bp, 15 predicted proteins | sample MGYA00345654_ERZ802830 | MGnify/ENA primary metagenome ERZ802830 (study PRJEB30503, sample SAMEA104212375) | marine metagenome | biome: Westerlies Biome; feature: [SRF] surface water layer (ENVO:00010504) within the epipelagic zone...; material: water... | reverse complement strand
TTGCTTGTTATAAAACGGGCGCGAAGTTTAACAGATGATTCCCCTGCCGCAACCACTCTAAATTCGTGATAGACAATAAGAAAATTCGTCCTTCGCTATCAACTGCAATCACTGTCTCCGTAGAATAGGATATGTCCGACACCAAACGCATCATCCAAGTCGCCGTTCCCCGACCACTACACTCGGTCTAAGACTACCATTTAGAGCAGCAGGCTCTGACCCCCAAGGTCGGTGCGCGGCTCCGTGTGCCCTTTGGTCGCAGTGAAGTGATCGGAATCTGTGTGAGTACCTCCGTTGAGACACCACACACCAAAACCAAGGCCGTGCTCGAAGTTCTGGACGACGATGCTGCCATTGCAGAAGAACTGTTGGACTTGGCCCGGTGGATGAGCGGTTATTACCACTACCCCTTGGGTGAGGTTCTTGCCACGGTACTGCCTAGTGCGGCCCGTAAGGGTTCTGTCTTTGAGATCAAACCGGAACCGCCGCCGGATATCTGGCATCTAATCAATGCCGAGGGTATCGGTCCACGAGCGAAAACCCAAAAGGCACTCGTCGAGCACCTGCAACATGCAGGTCAACCGCAGTCCGGCGAGGCGCTCGCGTCTGCTGGCTTCAATCGACCGATGCTGCGCAAACTCGAAGATCTGGGCGTGGTTGAACGCAGGGCACTGGAAACCAATGCGGCGTTGACAGACCCGCTACCGCCAACCCAAGAACAACGCCAGGCCATCGACCACGTTAATGCTTCCAACCGTTTCGAGGTGTTCTTACTGGAAGGGGTAACGGGTTCGGGCAAAACCGAGGTCTACCTGCAAAGCATGGCGCCTGTGTTGGCTGCCGGGAAACAAGTGTTGGTGCTCGTTCCTGAGATAGCGCTCACTCCCCAGACCCTTGCGCGTTTTGAAAACCGCTTCGGCAGCACGGGCATGATCCACTCTGCGCTTACCGATCAGCAGCGACTTCAAACATGGCTAAGGTGTCGTGCTGGCGATATACGCATTCTTATCGGCACACGCTCGGCGGTATTTACACCGTTCAAAGAACTCGGTTTGATCATCGTCGATGAGGAACACGACAGCTCGTACAAGCAGCAAGAAGGCCTGCGATACTCGGCGCGAGACCTGACGGTCAAACGGGCACAAAGCCTCGACATACCCTTGCTGCTTGGCTCGGCAACGCCTTCCCTGGAATCGTTCTACAACGTACAGCGCGGCCGATATCGCCATCTCACCTTGTCCGAGCGTGCCGGCGGCGCGCTGATGCCGACCTATCACACCATCGATTTGCGCGGCCAGAGTTTACGAGGCGGTTTTTCCGATACGTTGATCCGAGTCATTCGTGCCCATTTGGCCAAGGAGGGGCAGGTATTGGTTTACCTGAACCGTCGAGGCTTCGCGCCGACCCTGCTGTGTAAGAGCTGTGGGTGGCAGAGCGTGTGTTCGGACTGCGACGCCAAACTCACACTGCATCGCCAACCTGAGCAACTGATTTGTCATCACTGCAATCTTCGCTTTGCCTTACCCGATGTTTGCGAACACTGCGGACAGGGTGATTTGCTACCTGTTGGTATGGGTACCCAGCGTGCCGAAGAAGCCTTGGCCGAGCTATTTCCGGGGGTATCGCTCTATCGAATCGATCGCGATACCACCCGCACCAATCGACAGCTAAACGACCAGCTTGAGCGCATACAGCAGGGCAAGCCGTGTATTATGGTTGGCACGCAAATGCTTGCCAAAGGACATCACTTTCCTGCGGTTACGCTGGTGGCTGTGGTAAACGCCGACGCCGGATTCCTCAGCCCGGACTTTCGTGCCCCCGAGCGCACGGCCCAACTGGTTGTGCAGGTGGCTGGGAGGGCCGGCCGAGCCGAACGCTCTGGGGAAGTGTGGATTCAATCCTACCAACCGCAAAACCCATTACTGCAGCGGCTTATCGACCAAGGCTACAGAGGTTTCGCACACGCTGAGCTAATCAGCCGAATAGATGCAGGCCTGCCGCCAGCGCAACCTATGGCCATGCTGCGAGCGGAGGCTTTCGAGCCGGCTATGGCGCGAGACTTCTTACAGCAGTGCAAAGCCCAGCTAGGCCATCTGAGCCAAGAACTCAGTAGCCGAGAGGTATCCGTTCAATTGCTGGGACCTATTCCCGCGCCGATGGCCCGCCTAGCCAAGCGCGCACGCTTTCAACTGATCATCATGGCAACAACCAGACCCTTGCTACATCGGGTACTTGCCGGACTGGGGCAACCCAAAACCCACGCGAATCTGCGTTGGTCCATAGACGTAGACCCCTACGACGCCATGTAAAACCACGATGGCCAGCCTCTCTGCCTTCGCCATCAACCCATAGGCGCGCTATAGTGCATGGCGAGCTAATGCTACTTTTAATCGCCACCATCGGATGTGCATGACCAAGGACTTCGCCAATCGCGGGCAATCTGCAAAACCCGCCAAAAAAAGAGCCCGTCCTGCGGCCAAGTCAAGATCGTCTCGAGCAACACCTACCCGCAGCAAAAAAGGCACCAGCTTCCATGGTCCAAGCTTTTCATCCGGCGCAATCTTCGGCGCCATTATCGTGCTTCTTGCCGCGTACCTGCCTGAATGGATGGGCACTGAACCCAGCGTTGCTCGCGAATCAGCAACACCTTCATCAGTAAAACCAAGAGTCACCTTTGAGTTCCCGGACTTGCTGAAAGACAGCGAAATTCAGGTCGATACGAGCGCCTACGAAAGCAGGCCACCGGACCCCACAGCGAAACCCACCAGCTTTCGCGTTCAGGCGGCTTCATTTCGTGACGAAAGTGATGCGAATGAATTACGCGCCAAACTCATTCTGCTCAACTTGTCCGCCACGGTTGTGACTGGTTCGAGCAGTACAGGCGAGTGGCATCGAGTCATACTGGGGCCCTTTGAGCGTCGCGTTGATGCCAATCGGGCGCTCACCAAGCTACGCGAACAAGGGATTTCGGGGGTCATTTTGCAGTAGTGCCACAGCCCTTGTTTCTCAGGACAATGGCCGCAATATTGTTTTTTCCGATTGAGAACGCCACCCTTGTGCCATCTTAATCTACCCTTTTACTCAATTCGCCTGAAGTCATTCACTGGCGGCTACACAATACGGGGTCGCTTATGCAAGCTTTTCACGGCACCACTATCCTAAGTGTCCGAAACCAACATCAGGTTGCTGTTGGCGGCGATGGCCAAGTCTCTCTGGGCGACACGGTGATGAAGGGCAATGCCATCAAGGTTCGCAAACTGCACCACGACCGAGTCATCGCGGGCTTCGCCGGTAGCACGGCAGACGCGTTCACCCTGTTCGAAAAATTCGAAGCGGCGCTGGAAAAGTACCACGGACAGTTGGCGCGTTCAGCGGTGGAGCTGGCCAAGGAATGGCGCTCAGATCGGGCACTTCGCAAACTGGAAGCAATGCTCATTGTTGCCGACGCGACCGCAACATTGCTCATCAGCGGCAACGGCGACGTTATTGAACCTGAAGCCGGCGTCTTGGCAATCGGTTCTGGAGGCAACTATGCCCGAGCCGCCGCCACAGCCTTAGCGGAGAACACCGAATTCAGTCCCGAGGACGTGGTGCGCAAAGCCATGGCCATTGCTGGCGACATTTGCGTGTACACAAACCATTCACTGACTCTGGAAACTCTGTCCACTGATGCCAAATAACGACTCGCTAACACCCAAACAAATCGCCGCAGAGCTGGATCGCCACATTGTCGGTCAGAGCGAAGCCAAACGCGCTGTGGCCATTGCCCTGCGCAACCGCTGGCGGCGCATGCAGCTTGACCCCGAACTGCGCGATGAAGTCAGTCCGAAAAATATCCTGATGATTGGCCCAACCGGTGTTGGCAAAACTGAGATTGCGCGCCGACTGGCCAAGCTCGCCAACGCCCCCTTGATCAAAGTAGAGGCCACCAAGTTCACTGAAGTGGGGTATGTGGGCCGCGACGTCGAGTCCATCGTTCGTGACCTGGCGGATACGGCAGTCAATCTGCTACGTCAGGACCAGATGCAGGAAGTCGCCAGTCAGGCTGGCGATCGGGCCGAGGAGCGAATCTTAGACGCCTTGTTGCCGCCGCCACGCAACACTGACGGGACAGCAGAATCCACCGAAAGCTCGACCCGCCAAATGTTCCGCAAAAAGCTACGTCAAGGCGAGCTGGACGACAAAGAGATCGATATTGAACTTGAGCAGGTTGCGGTTGGGGTCGAAATCATGACACCTCCCGGTATGGAAGAAATGACCAGCCAACTGCAAAACATGTTTTCGAATTTGGGGCAGGGCAAAAAACAAGAACAGCGCTTGAGCATTAAGGAAGCCCGCAAACGACTGCAAGATGAAGAAGCCGGCCGCCTGATCAACGAAGAGGAAATTCGCAGCAAGGCGGTAGACGCCGTCGAACAAACCGGCATCGTCTTTATCGACGAACTGGACAAGGTCGCCAAACGCTCTGAAACCTCCGGCACCGATGTGTCCCGAGAGGGAGTACAGCGCGACCTACTGCCGCTGATTGAGGGCTGCACGGTCAGCACCAAGTATGGAGCCATCAGCACTGATCATATTTTGTTCATCGGTTCCGGTGCGTTCCATTTGGCCAAACCATCGGATCTGATTCCGGAGCTCCAAGGCCGCCTGCCCATTCGGGTAGAGCTACAAGCCCTGACTCCCGACGACTTTCGCCGCATTTTGACCGAGCCAAAGGCGAGCTTATGCGAGCAATACCGCGCACTGATGGCCGCCGAGGGCGTGTCACTGGAATTCGATGCCGGCGGTATCGAGCGCATTGCCGAACTGGCCTGGCAGGTGAATGAAGGTACGGAAAACATCGGCGCGCGACGCCTGCATACCGTCATGGAGCGCCTGTTGGAGCCCCTGTCTTTCGCTGCCGATGAACATGCTGGCGAGCATGTTTTGATCAATGCAGACTACGTGAATACCCATTTGAGCGATCTGGTCAGTGACACCGATCTCTCACGGTTTATTCTGTAATCCTATGCAACCGCCCAAGCACATTACGTACCACAAGATCGCCCATACCCTCGAACTGCAGTGGGATACCGAGCAGTACCAAATTCCAGCGGAGCTGCTGCGGGTTTATTCGCCGTCAGCGGAAGTACGAGGGCATTCCGCAGATCAGCGCACCTTGCAGACCGGTAAAAAGAACGTGGGCATTCGGCAAATAGAGCCCGTCGGTAACTACGCCATTCGCATCACATTCGATGATGGCCACGACAGCGGCATCTACGCCTGGGCCTATCTGCAGGAAATGGGGTCTCAACAGGACCGCTTCTGGCAGGACTATCTGTTGGAGCTCAAGCAAGCCAATGCGTCCAGACTGCCCAATATCCCCGTCAGCCAGTGGACCCCCAAGTAGCGCCAAGCCCGAAGTTTGGAACTTGGCAAGGCGGATGGGAACCGAAGCTACATCCGCGCTATAGTTCGCATCCAGCCAAGCACAAGACCTGAAGCGATGACCGAGTCCGTCGACACAGACCGTTCGAAACCAGAAGAAGACCAAGTCAGCTTCGGCTTCGAAAACGTCTCACCCGATGAGAAAACCCGGAAAGTTGGGGACGTGTTCAAAGCCGTGGCTGGCCGTTATGACCTCATGAACGATCTGATGTCGCTGGGTACACACCGCCTGTTCAAACGTATGGTGCTGCAAATGTCCGGCGTTCGCGAAGGCCATCACGTACTTGACCTGGCCGGGGGTACCGGCGACATGGCAGCACTGTTTGCCCCTGTCGTGGGAGAACAGGGTCGGGTTATTTTGACCGACCTGAACAGGCCTATGATGCAGGTCGGCCGCAATCGCTTGTTAAATCAGGGTCTGGCTCAGGTGCAGTTTTGTCAGGCACCAGCCGAGACACTGCCATTTGCCGATGAAACGTTTGACTGTGCCTGCATCAGTTTTGGCATTCGCAACTTCACAGACAAAGATCAGGCCCTTGGCGAACTGCTACGTGTTCTAAAGCCCGGTGCACCGCTGTTGGTGCTGGAATTTTCCAAACCTACAGACCCGGTTCTGGACACCGCCTACCGCGCCTTTCAGGCGTTGTGGCCGCCCGTAGGTAAACTGCTGGTGGGTGACGCTCAGCCCTACCAGTATTTGGTAGAGTCCATCCGTATGCACCCGAATCAAAAAACGCTAAAGCAGATGTTCGAAGACGCCGGATTTGTAGACGCCGACTTTCACAATCTCGTGGGCGGCATCGCGGCGATTCATCGAGGGATGAAACCCGAGACCGGCACAACCCGCTGACGTTGATGCGTGACGGCACAGACACTTTCCTGCTTGGGCTGAGACGCCTGCTTGCACAATTCAGCGAGCAGGCTCTGACTCTAGATCCTCAGACTGCACAACAGTTCGAGGCATTCGCCGGGCAGGTCATTGAAATACACTGCCTAGAACCGGATCTGACATGGCATCTCGTGCTGGCCAAGGACCATGTTGATTTCCAAACCGGACCCGGCAGCAATCCAAACGTCGCAATCACCGGCAGCCCCAAGGCACTGCTGCAAACCCTGCTCACCGGCCGAAGTACGGATCCTGTTGAGATTGACGGTGACGCAACTCTGCTGATGCAACTTCAGGCTCTGACCAGCGCCTTTAGTCCTGACTTGGTGAAACCCTTAGCAAATGTTATCGGCAACGATAAGGCCCAACGCACAGCCGCCTTGCTTGAGCTTGGCGCTGCCACATTGAGCGAGTTGTTCAGCAGTTCAGGTCGTCAGGCCCAACAAAAAGCCCAGTCTTACATGGCGACCCGTTACTCCACCGAACCAGAAGCCGATCAGTTGCACGACCGAATAGACCAGCTTCGGCTGCGAGTGGATCGGCTACAGGCAAAACTCGGCCAATACGAACACCAAGGCATCAAAGACTGATGCCCCTGTCGACTCTGCGTTACCTGCTGGGACTGGCTGGTGTGTTTCTGCGCTTCCGGTTACATCATCTGATTCCAACCCAGCACATACCCAGTCGAATGACCCGAGGGCTGTTTGCCGTGCTGAGGCTCGTCCTACCTGCCCGCAAGGATATGCCGGCCCAACTGGCGGCAGCCCTGGCTTCACGCGGGCCTGTCTACATCAAGCTGGGCCAGTTACTGTCCACACGACCCGATATTTTTGGTCACGCAATTTGTCAGGGTCTGGCGCAACTCCAAGATCGCGTGCCACCGTTTGCAGAGCGAGACGCCATGGAGATCATTCAGCAAGCCTTGGGAGAACAGGCGCTGGCGGCGTTTGCGCACATCGAACCAAAGCCCATCGCCAGCGCTTCCATCGCACAGGTGCACGGTGCCCAACTGGTCACAGGCGAAGCCGTCGTGATCAAGGTGGTGAGGCCCCATATCGAAAAACAGATCCGCCGAGAGATGGGGGCACTCATCGAGCTGGCGGAATGGTTGGCCGGGCGCTTGCCCATTCTTCGACAACTGCACCTGCAACAAATCATGCGCGACCAACTGGCGGTGCTGCTGGCGGAGCTGTCGATGTTTTTGGAGGCGCGCAATCAAATCCAGCTGCGACGTAACTTCGCGGATTCTCCACTGCTCTTCGTTCCCCGGCTCTACCCTCGGTTCACCCGACAGGACCTGCTGGTGATGGAGCGCATTGACGCCCCCTCCATTGGCGAGCTGGATCGGCTTCGCGACGCTGGGGTCGACTTCAGAGTGCTAGCGCACAAAGGCGTCGAAACGTTTTTCACTCAAGTTTTCGACGACAACTTCTTTCACGCCGACATGCATCCCGGCAACGTTTTCGTCGACATCACCCACCCTAAGGATCCAAGGTGGATCGCCTTGGATTGCGCCATCGTTGGCAGCCTGAGCGAAACCGACCAGTCTTATCTCGCACAGAATCTGATCGCGTTCTTTGCTCGAGACTACCGGCAAATCGTCAACCTGCATCTACGTTCCGGCTGGATACCCGCAGACACCGACGCCGACGCCTTTGAGCAAGTTATCCGTTCCGTATGCGACCCCATCTTTGCCAAGCCACTCAGCGACATATCCTTTGCGGCGTTCATGACCGAGCTTCTCGAGGCAGCGCAAGAATTTGGCATGCAGGTTCAGCCTCAGCTAGTCCTACTGCAAAAGACCCTACTGTATGTCGAGGGTTTGGGCCGACAGCTGTATCCCCAGTTAGATCTGTGGGAGACCGCAGAACCCTTCATGCGGCGTTGGGCGGTTCGTCATCTGGGTGCCGTCGCCGTCATCGGTAAACTTCTGAACCAAGGCCCGAAGCTGTGGAGTGAACTGCATCGTCTTCCCAGTTTGCTCGATGACACCCAGACCATTGATCTGCGAAAACAGTTGGCGCACCAGCAAAAAGACCTGCAGGTATTGGGTGACCAGTTACAGGAGATGCAGCGGCGCAGCCGACGAGGGCGTTGGTGGGTCGCGATCGCAACAGTTGCTGCCGTCGCTGCATGGGTATCACACTAGCGAAAACGCTCTGCACGGTTCCCAAACATACCGTCCATCCCCAAATTAAGCTCACTCAACCTTGAACACCAGCCGGACAACGCGAACTCGCTAGCATGAGGTAACGTCAAACGATTGGAGCGACGACAATGTACAGCCGCAAGTTCCACACCATCGCGTTTACCGGCGGTGGCAACCGATGTTGGTGGCAAGCCGGTTTTGTCTCAGCGCTGCAACGAATGGACTGGGAGATGCCGCAGTCCGTGATCGCCTGCAGCGCCGGTGCCGGCATCGCCGCAGCCTTGATCACAGAAACCACCCACGAGGCGCGTCGCGCCTGCAAAGCGTTGTACAACGAAAATCCCAAAATTGTTCATTGGGCGCACCGAACCTGTTTATCTAAGCCACGCTTTGCGCAAGACAATATCTATCCCCAGTGGCTTAAAGAATTCCTGGGACCGGCGGAATTTCTAAAGCTGCAAAAATCCAGTTTTAAGGTATCGGTCGCCAAACTCGATAATCAACGCAGAAAACACTGGACCGTACTCACCGCCGCCTGCCGCTATCTGATGAATCGCGACAACGTGAAGTGGCCTAAAACGCAGCCCCTACCTCGCAAATTGGCCGGACTGACCGCGGACTTTCTTGACCTTTCTGAATGCGAAAATTTGCCTCAAGCCCTACGCTGCCTTGAGGCGACCGCCGCCGCTGCGCCCTTCGTCTCAGGCCGAGAATACAAGGGCGAAACCTATTTCGACGGCGGCTACCTCTGTTCCAGCCCCAGCATTCTTAACGCCAGTTCAAAAGAGCCCTTGGGTTGTCTGACACTTTTGACACGCCATCACAGTGATCGACCACTCAGCTTCAAATACTTTGGCGGCACCTACGTTCAGCCGAGCAGGCCCATACCCGTGGCCACTTGGGGCTGCACAAGCGCTACGGATGTCGACGCTGCATTTCGTCTGGGCCAGGAAGACGGTGCAAAATACGCCAACGGATGAGGAAGTGACTAACAGGACTGGCGAGAAATCGTCGAAAGTCTCTACTTATCTTTCAATTTTCCGCCCTGCGCTGATACTGTCACCGCTCTAGACCTGATGGTGCCCTCTTATGAGCGTATTAGACCAACTGACCGAAGTACTTGAGCAACGCAAAAGCCAAAACCCCGAAACGTCCTATGTGGCGTCACTGCACAGCAAAGGGTTGAACAAAATTCTCGAGAAGGTCGGCGAGGAGGCCACCGAAGTGATTTTGGCGGCCAAGGACGCCCAGGGGCATCCGGCCCAGACCATCGACGTCGTGAAAGAAACAGCCGACTTGTGGTTTCACACCATGGTAATGCTCAGTGAATTAGACTTGTCCGCCCAAGATGTGCTCGATGAACTTGCGGCGCGATTCGGTGTCGGTGGCCATGAGGAAAAAGCCGGCCGTTAGTGCACCACACTGTTACTGGTGCGACAAAGCGTCCTATAATCGCCCAACTGTTATCGGAGATTCCCAATGTTTGGATTTGGTATACAAGAACTGCTGGTCATTCTGGCCATCGTGCTGCTGATCTTCGGTCCTAAACGTTTAAAAAATATTGGCTCTGACCTTGGCAATGCCATTAAGGGTTTCCGCACCGCGGTTGCAGATGAAGACAAGCCGACGGAAAACCCAGAACCCGGGGCCGCCAAGGTGATTGATGGTGAAAATGTATCCAACGACGCCGGTACTCAGAAAACCGCGGAGCAAGAAACCAAGTAAACGCCGCATCCCACGGGTAGCCTAATTAAGGCACCCCGAACCCTTCGACCCTGGAGAATTCAAACACCGCATGTTTAGCGATTTCGGCAGTATGGAATTGATGCTGATCGTACTGGTGACACTATTGGTCATCGGTCCCGAGCGCCTGCCTGAAACTCTGCGAACGCTCGGTCTGTGGGTGGGCCGCATATCACGTTCTTTTTCCGCGATGAAAGTAGAGCTGGAGCAAGAAATCGGCATGGACGATGTGCGGCGCCAACTGCACAACGAGTCGGTCATGGCGCAAATGAAGCAGATTGAAGACGATGTGAAAAACACGATTCAACCGCCCGCTGCCAGCGCACCATCGGAAGGCGACAACAAACCCGACTCGGCCGATAACACCTCGTCTGCCAAAACACCGTGAGCCGCGAGCCAGACAACGCGCAGGAATCCCCCGACAAGGAAATGCCGTTCCTTGAACACCTGATTGAACTGCGCAGTCGTATCCTGCGCAGCCTCGCCTTGGTCGCACTACTTTTCATACCCATTTACTATTATGCGGAGCCGTTGTTTAACTTCGTATCTGCCCCCCTGGTGCAGGCCCTCCCGGACGGTTCTTCCATGATCGCCACGCAAGTGACATCCCCCTTTTTAACGCCCTTCAAGCTCGCCATTTATACCGCGATATTCATTGGCGTCCCCTTTTTACTACATCAGCTCTGGGGCTTTGTATCGCCCGGACTGTACCGCAGTGAAAAGCGCTTCGCCTTTCCCCTGCTGTTTTCCAGCATAGTGCTCTTCTACACCGGCATGGCCTTCAGCTACTTTTTAGTCTTTCCGTTGGTGTTCAGCTTTTTCGTTGCCGTCAGTCCTGAAGGCGTGCAGATGATGACGGATATCAACCAGTATCTGGATTTCGTGCTGAAAATGTTCCTCGCCTTTGGCATCGCCTTTGAGATACCGGTAGCCACATTTTTGCTGGCATGGTCCGGGCTCTCCAGCGCCGACAGCATGGCCAACAAACGGCCTTACGTCATTATTGGCTGCTTCATCGCCGGTATGCTGCTCACCCCGCCGGATGTGGTCTCGCAACTGTTGTTGGCACTACCAACATGGTTGTTGTTCGAGTTTGGAATTCTGATGGCGCGTTTGGTCGAAAAACGAGCACCCGTGGAAGACGATACGCTGGACCTGTAATCATCCTAGGCTCGGCCAGCCTGTTGGCTTGGCTCTAGTGAGGGTGCTCCAACACCAAGGTAAAGGGGCCCTCATTGACACTCGTCACCTGCATATCAGCACCGAAGCGACCGGTTTGCACGGGCACCTGCCGACCAAGCGCATCAACAAAGGTGTCATAGAGTGCGCTCGCTTTTTCCGGCGCTGCTGCCGGCGTAAACGAGGGTCGCCTGCCCTTTCTGGCATCCGCCAGCAGCGTAAACTGTGAAATCACCAAGGCGGCGCCGCCAATGTCCTTGACGCTGAGCGTCGTCTTAACACCTGCCGGGTCGTCGAATATCCGCAGATTCGCGATCTTATCGACCAACCAAGCGACTTGATCGGATCCATCAGCCGACCCGACGCCGAGGTAGATCAGCATGCCCTGTTCGATCTCGCCGATGACGTCGCCATCTACCGCGACGATGGCGCGGCTTACCCGTTGTATGACGGCCTTCATGTCAGAACAACCGGTTGCACTGACATCCCAAGGCTAGGCGCGCTTGCGCTCGTTTTCCTTCAACAAAAGCTTTCGCACCCGAATATTTTCCGGCGTGATTTCAACCAGCTCGTCGTCGTCGATGAATTCCAACGCTTGTTCCAACGTCATAATCACGGCGCCGCTGAGCTGAATGTTTTCATCGGTGCCAGAGGCGCGCACGTTTGTGAGCTTCTTTTCTTTCAGCGCGTTCACTGTAAGGTCGTTGGCGCGCGAGTGAATGCCCACGACCATCCCTTCGTAAATCATGTCGTTGGGCTTAACCAACATGCGGCCCCGCGCCTGCAAGTTCCAAAGCGCGAAGCCAACGGCCTTACCTTGAGCGTTGGAAATCAGTACGCCGTTTTTCCGGGCACCCACTTCTTCTGCGGTTCGAGGCCCAAACCCATCGGACGCAAAGGACATGATGCCCGTACCCGACGTTTGTGAGAGAAAAATCGGGCGGTAGCCCATGATGCCTCGGCTAGGGATACGAAACTGAAGGCGTACCCGGCCTTTGCCGTCGGGCTGCATTTCCTGCAACTCACCACGACGGTCGCCCAGAGACTCCATCACCTTGCCTTGGTGCTGCTCTTCAATGTCGAGAGTTAGGGTTTCGAAAGGCTCATGCACCACACCATCGATTTCTCGGTAGATCACCTGAGGTCTGGATACGGCTAGCTCGAAACCTTCCCGGCGCATGGTTTCTATCAGCACGGACAAATGCAGTTCACCGCGACCGGATACCCGGAACCGGTCTGGGTCAGGTGTGTCTTCTACCATTAACGCCACATTGTGCAGCGATTCCGTCTGCAATCGCTCACGGATCTGACGACTGGTTACAAACTTGCCTTCTTTGCCGCACAAAGGTGAGTTGTTCACGCAGAACATCATGGTCAGGGTCGGTTCATCCACAGACAGCGGGGGCAGCGCCTCCACAGTTTCCGGCGCACACAACGTATCCGAAATGTTGATCTTATCAATACCCGTCAGGCAGATGATGTCCCCGGCACTCGCAGAGGTCGCCTCGACCCGCTCAAGGCCGCTGTGACGATAAATGTTCATCACCTTGCCTTTACGCTCTGCCCCATCGCGATCGAGCACGATGACCTGTTGATTACGTTCGACCACGCCCCGAGTGATCCGACCGATGCCGATGACACCTTCGTAGGTTGAATAGTCTAGGGAGCTGATTTGCATTTGGAACGGGCCAGTGTCATCCACTTCAGGCGGCGGCACTTGGTCGACGATCATATCGAGCAAAGGGCTCATGTCGTCTGCGATGGCGTCCAGTTCCAAACCGGCGACGCCATTAATCGCGCTGGCATAGACCGAGGAGAAATCGAGCTGTTCGTCGCTGCCACCCAAATTGTCGAACAGTTCGAAGACCTGATCGATGGCTCGGTCAGGATCGGCACCCGGTCGATCGATTTTATTGACGACGACAATGGGCTTCAGGCCATAGGCAAATGCTTTCTGCGTCACGAAGCGCGTTTGCGGCATTGGCCCATCAACCGCATCGACCAACAGCAGCACGGCATCGACCATGGACAGGATACGCTCAACTTCACCACCAAAATCCGCGTGTCCAGGAGTGTCCACAATATTGATTTGGGTATCGCGGTAGTTGATTGCCGTGTTCTTCGCCAGAATCGTTATGCCACGTTCTTTTTCTAAGTCGTTGCTGTCCATTGCCCGCTCTGCTGCGCTAGCGTCCAGCAATCCAGTCTGTTGGAGCAGGCAATCGACCAGCGTGGTTTTGCCGTGGTCGACGTGAGCGATGATGGCGACATTGCGGACATTCAAATTAGGCACAGACGTGTCTTCCTTTTTTAACAGCATTCGCCAAGGCGCAAGGCTGCACGGATATTCGGGACTCGGGTTTTTGCGCGCGCGATTATGGCCGAAGCCACCGGCACTGTCGCCTAAAACTGTCACTGTATTGCTGGATTTTTCGGCGGTAATGCCACAGGTCGCTAACAAATATCTGGCCAGAGGGTTTGTGTATCGGTGCCACTTGCACCAGAATAGCGCGATCGTCATTGAGCTCTGGATAGCGCGCACTATTCTGGTGCGCTCAGATATTTGCTTTTAAAATATTTCCGTGAATTCAATGACTTAAACAAGAACGGGCATGGCACGTATTTTGCCTTTCCTTGACTCAGGGCTCAGCTCCTGTGTGTCAACCGATGCGTCGACGCAGGCAAGCTTTGTCACGATGGTCAGGCATGGTGCGTTTAAGGTCTGAAAAGATAAAACGCGGCACGCGGCTGTCGTAGAGCACTGGTACCCACACAATAGGAGATTTACCAAGCATGAAATCAAAACTGGAATACATTTGGCTGGACGGATACCAGCCCACGCAGAGTCTGCGCAGCAAGACCCAAATGAGCAAAGAAAACTTCACTGGCGCACTAGAAGACGTTTCGATGTGGTCTTTTGACGGCAGTTCGACAGAGCAAGCAGAAGGCGGCAGCTCAGACTGCTTACTCAAGCCCGTATCCATCTACCCAGATCCAGATCGACACAATGCTTACTTGGTGATGTGTGAAGTACTCAATGCGGATGGCACCCCACACCCATCCAACGGTCGAGCGACCATCGATGATGATGACAACGATTTTTGGTTCGGATTCGAGCAAGAATATTTCTTGTGGGATGTGGATACGCAACTCCCGCCAGGCTTCCCTCCCGGCGGCTTCCCAGCACCTCAGGGTCCCTACTACTGCTCAGTCGGTGCAGGTAATGCACACGGTCGTGACTGCGTGGAAGAGCATTTCGACATCTGTCTCGAAGCCGGTATTAACGTGGAAG
>ERZ802830.2999-NODE-2999-length-14678-cov-6.34336_pt1 | contig 14678 bp, 8 predicted proteins | sample MGYA00345654_ERZ802830 | MGnify/ENA primary metagenome ERZ802830 (study PRJEB30503, sample SAMEA104212375) | marine metagenome | biome: Westerlies Biome; feature: [SRF] surface water layer (ENVO:00010504) within the epipelagic zone...; material: water... | reverse complement strand
TTAAAAGTATGCTTAATGATGATTCAACTAGAAACTTAGAAGTTTGTATGAACAAGCCAAATTTTTTAATTCGCAGAGCGTTTTACCGCTCAATAAAAGGATGTAATTGCAAGGAATCTGTACTTTTTCCGGAATTATTTATAAATTTTCGATTGCTTCCGTAAATAAGGGTATGTCCACTCTCGAGTTTTCCGACTAAGCTAGCTCCGTCTTTTGAAAAGGAACAACCGAAGAAATTGCTCGCGAGGTTTTTGGCGATCGTTCCCATAAATTGTCCGTTTTCTGTCCTCCATAACCTTAGAGCACCATCATGAGTAGTTGCAGTCAATTGGTTACATGGAGAATAAGCTAAAGACCGAAATCCTTTCTGATCATTTTTTGTTTCGCGATATTGAGCAAGAAAAAGGCGAAGCTCAGGAATCTCGAAACTAGTCTGCTTGGTGAGATTAAAATAAAAGTCAGGGGTTTTTTCTTCCTCTCCTTTTGGACTTATTATGACAATGGAAAAACCATTGGGAAGATCCCGTAGTGAACAACTTCCTTTTTCCGTGGTAAGAAGAATTTTTTGGCCATCTTTTGAAAAATCGAAATCTATAGTACTGGGCAAATTTAAACGAAATAATTTGTAAATCATTCCTGATTTTGGTTCCACAAGGCTAAGCAGTCCATTCGGGTGGAGAATGCTACAATAGTTCATTTGAGGTAACCACTTCGCAATGATTATTTTCCCTTTTTCTTTTTTAAAAATGGTTTTTGGAGTTCCTGAATTTAGTTCGATAGTCTGAACATTAGAATGAAATCCAGAACATAAGAGATTTTTCGAATCATGAGAATATTCCACATATTCAATATTTCCTTCATACTGATGACTTAGAAGAATCCATTTGGGGTTGTCCTGATTAAGTGTGCGAAAAACTAATTTTCCATCTAAACCACAAGAGACAAAGCTCTCTCCTTTTTGATCTATGGCAAGACTGGAAATCGGGGCACTATGATCGTAGAAACTTTTAATTATTTTCTTTGTTTTGTAATTAAAAATATGGACACTTCCTACATCTGTGCCCATGACGGCCAAATGTTTATTTTCCCAGATTTTGATTTCATGCATTGATCCATTTAAATCGATCTCCCATTGAGAATGGTCTTCACCGATATTTCTCGCACTTACTTTTCCGAGGTTGTCTCCACTTATAATAAGTTTTTCATTTAAATTACACACAGCCATGGGGGTATTCGAGGTATCTCTTGAGCCCATCATGAAACTACCTTCGGGGATTTTCATCATGGGAAATGGAGATATTTTTGAAACTAGGGCTGTTTGCTCTTTTATCGAAAGACTGTTTTTGGAAATGCTTTGATTTCCTTCTGCTAGCGGTGGTCCCAGGCAGACGCGAAACCCACGGTCTCCGATTGAAACTGTGGGCGAATTCCCTCCACGATAAGCGGCTCGGCAACGGGTGTAGTCAGTTGCAAAAGTCCCCCCCTTTAGAATTCTCCACTCACCATCTATGGTTACGGGATCATAGGAGCCAAATTTTGGCAGCTCAAATAAGGAAGTTTTATTTACAGTTGTGCCATCTGCACACCATTCCCAGACATTCCCATGCATATCATGGAGCCCCCATGCATTTGGCGATTTCCCACCAACCGGTTGAACCCGCCCGTTTGAGTTTTCCGAAAACCAGGCATATTTTCTCAAGTGGTCGATGTAGGAAAATTTTTCATCCTTAGAATCGCAGTATGGTCCGGAGGAACCGGCTCGGCATGCATATTCCCATTCAGCCTCGGTGGGGAGTCTCCAAATGTAATGGAGGGGGGGCTTGATTTTCTTAGTTAGCTTCTCGCAGAATTCAGTAGCTTGAAGCCAATTTGTTTGAACAGGAAGGTTCTCTCCTTTTGTTTTACTCGGATTATTCCCCATAATTTTTTCAAACTGGGTTTGGGTAACTTCAGTTTTGCCAAGCCAGAATGAATTAGAAATATGAATTTTTTTCCATTTTTCATTTTTCAATCTACCCAACTCTCCATTCCCTGAATTTGTGTGAGTGAAATTTCCCTCGGCTAATTTTGCATGACCATCCCAAAGTGCATAGGAACCTTCCTTTGAGTTAGTGAAAATAGTATTTTCATTTTTTTCGCAAAGAACCGCCCGAGAAACACCCGAATCTGGATGTGGGTTGAACCATAAAATTTCCGAGGTTTCAAAATCCTGTGCCAGAAATTTCAGTCTCGCCCAATACCAACTTCGAAAAAGGGGATTTGTATCTTCTAAAATACTAAGAGCTGTTTCACTATCCTGAGCTTTAAGCTTTTGCTCTGCAGATTTTATCTTTGCTAAATACTCCTTGAGTAATTTGATCAGCATATTGCAATGCAGCCTTTTTATCCGATGAACAGGAATACTGAAATCTCCAAGTAAATGGTTGTTACCGTGTAAGGAGTTTTTATCAATGGATTGAATAGCAAAGGATAGTTTTCCCAACGATCGTTTTAGTATAATTTGCTCGCTAAACTTGGATTCGTTTTCAGTTTTGCGGTCTATTTCAGGAGTCCTGAAAGTAAGTGATTTGATGTTTTGATAGGGAACGGTGAAGGCTCCCCTGCTGGTTTTGATACTAAGTCCCTGTGGGGTCGACTGTGAGGAAATTACTGGAGTCGAATCTCCATTTTTGAAGGCAATAAATTGTTGCTGGGGCTGATTTTTTAATGGCAGTGGAGGGGTGGTGAAATAATCCCCTTGCCAACCGGCAATTGAAAGTTCTTTCAGGCGGAGGTAAGAGTTTCCACCCTGATTAATGAAGAGTAACCCATTGTTTTGAGAAAAGGAGTCGGTGCCTGAATCTTTCCATCTGGCCACTTCCTGGCCGTTGAGATTTACCACAAATTCTTTTCTCTTTCTGTGAGCAGAGATTTTGAAATCTGCTTTCTTTACTCCGACCATTGCGTCTACTAAAATGGAACCCAAGGTTTCCCTGATGGTCCTTCCCTTTACTTTGCGATTAGACTGTAAATTGATACGGTTGTTTGAAAAAGAAAGATGATATCCTTCGCTCCCGTAACTCCCTCCGTCTGAATCAGAAAAGAAGCGCAAGGCCAGATAAAAAGATCTTTGCCATTCTGCCTGAAAAGTCACTTCTATGGCATCTAATTCTGGAAGGGTTGTCCCTGTGCTTCCTGAAAAAACAGAAATTAAGGATCCTTTTTCTTCCGTCCAAGCTTTACTGTTACTTTTCTTCCACTTTTCGAATTCGTAGGACGAATCATAGAGCACTTTGTATGATTCTGGTAAAAACTCCAAGGATTGAATATGATTGAGGCTGACTGACATTTCTTTTTCAAATCCAGTTGAAAAAATCAAATTTTGATTATCCATGGACAAGATAGTACCTAATAAAAAATCATGGTTTCTGAAATGAACCCGCATCCGACCTACCTTATCAGCAGAAAATTCTTTTGCTGTACGGTTAAAGCTTATAGAGTCAACGGCTTTGTAGTCGAATATTAGTGGGTTTTGAGAAGATTTGTGATTCCAAATTAAATCCTGTTCCTGATTGATCTCATCCAGGTTTCCAATCAAAGAAGATCCATCAAAGAAGGAAACGGTCTCGTTCCCCAATTTTATTTCTTGGCTTTGATTGCTTTCTGAGAAAGTAAAAAAGAGCGGGACGAAATAAAGAATGAAAATAAAAAGCTTATAAGTTGTTTTCAGTTTCATATCTATCGTTCGTAAATGGGTAAATATCGGTAATTGAGTGCCATGGAAAGTAATGCCGCAGAGGTGGCAAAAGTGGTGCCATAATTTCCCGTCCATGAACCATTTTCTGCCTGTGTAGCCTGCAATTTTCTGACATTTTCAAAATTCCATTTCTGCCAATCATCGGGAGTGGTTCTAAACATAGCTTGGGCTGTGTAATAGAGGCTGTAAAATTTATGACCTTGGTCACCGAAACGGGCGTTTTCCCGCAGATAATCCACGGAAAGCTTAAAGGCTTCTGTATCTGTCTCTTTAGCTAATGCCAGGATGAGGGAACCGATCGCCGTTCGTGGAAGGTTGGCCCCAGAGTTTCCAGTGTATCCGAACCCTCCCTTTTCCCCCTGGCAATCTAGGAGAAATTGTTTGCCTTTACGAATGGCTTCGTCCGGAACTTCAATGCCTGCATTACGGGATGCAAACAGGGCAATCATTTGAGCTCCGGTTACAGTGGTGTCTGCATCTTGACTATCCGGGCTGTATCTCCACGCACCTTTGGAGTTTCTCTTTTGAGCGGAAACAATCAAGTTTGTGGCTTTCTTTAAAGCAGGCCCGATACGGACATCATTGGATATCCCATAGTATTCAGCGAGGGCAAGTGTCGAAAATCCATGGTTGTACATAGAGCTTCCAATATATCCAGTTTCCACATTTTGTAGCTTGATGATTTGATCGATCGATTTTTTTATACAGTTCGCATAGGGTCCGAACTCAGGATCATCTCCTCTGGATAGAAATGACAATACTGCCATGGCTAAGACCCCCGGTTCGGAACCGTATGAAGAGTCGGACCACCTGCCTTGATCATCTTGCGTAGCTTGCAGGAAGGACAGACCTCTTTGGTAAGACTCGTCCAAAGATCGGACGAACTGGTCGTCTTTCTGTTCAAATAAATCCTGTGCATGCATCCCGATGTTCAGGGATATAAAAAGGAAGAGTGGTAGTCGTTTTCTTTTCAATCTTCGATTGCCTTAAAATATTTTTGCATGGCTTCCTGATATTCAGGTGCAATGGAGGGAGTCGCGCTTCCGCTACTTTTTGTTGGGGAAGATGCTTTCTGGCGATCGGCTGAAGATCCTTGGAGAGAATTAGTAACCTGATCAGTTGAACCGGTCTGGTTGGAACCGCCACCCGTTTTTCCGGCTACTGGGCTTTGCCCTTTTGATTTCCCTGCGTTTTTATTCTCCATTTGCATCATCAGCATTTCCATGGCCGTCAGGTTTTCATTACCTTTTGTACCTTTTCCCTGACCTTGGCCTTCAAGGAGTAGATTGATGAGATCGCTGAGTATATTTTTCGCTTCTATTTGGGCCGACTCAGTGATCTCATCAAAAACCTGCAATCCTAATTGAGATGAAGAATCAGACATGGCCATATGAGCATCATCAAAGAGAGGGTTTAGAGCTTCCTCGGCTACGGAAATTTGCGTGTCGGTTAGATCAATCATTAGAATATCCTGCTGATCCTTGAGCGACGAAGCCCATTTTTGTGTGTTTCCTTTAAAAATTTCGCTGCTGAGTGTTTTGGTTTTAAGAATAATTTCACTTTGTTTTTTTCTCATTTTGAGAAGAGAGAGTATATCCTGTGTTTTATCTTTGCCACTAGCTTCGCCACCAGGGGAATCTCCACCGGGAGCTTCCTGCTGAAGCAGTTTTGCCCACAAAGCGAAGGTTTTCTCCCAGTAATTCAAGTCATTAAGTGCCTGAAAGGAGATGTTATTGCGAAGATTTTCGGCTACAAAGGCCAGACCTTGCTCAGTATTGGCCTCTTCCATAAGTTGGCTGACTTTACCATATTCAGCTTTTTGAGTTCTTTCATGGTATCGACTGATCTCGGCCTGAATCTCCTTGGCATCAAGACTGGCTTGGGATTGTAAACTTTCCATATCAAAAACATATTTACGATTTTTGCTTTGCAGCTGAGAAGGGGATCGGCCGATGGAGGAAGGCAAGGTCGAGACTACTTTCTTTGAAAGCTTCCGTTCGGTTTCCTCTAGCTTTTGTAGTCTTTGGGCAAGAGTCATGGCTTCAAGTTTATCAACCTGTTGAGAAAATTTTGATAAAATATCCCTTAACTGATCGAGTGCATCTTCTTGAAACTGGGCTGATTCCATCATTTCTTGATTCGCCCGGGATGGATTTGATGAGCTTGCAGACTGTAGTTTTTGGCCCGCTTGCTTCATGGGGTTTGAAGAGGTGGAAATCATATCATTCAATGAAGTGGCAAATCCCTGTAAAGTTTCTGGGTCAAAAAAAGGATTTTTGGCAGCCTCATTCATGATGGTAAGCCCATTGTTGGCAGTAGATTTTAACTGGGAAGCCAACCCTTTTTGATCTCTTTGTAATTCTTGAATATCAGATCGATGATTTTCATTTAGAGAAGCCTCTTCGTTGCGTGTAATTTTTTCCTGCATGGATAGGGTCTCAAATTGAACAGCTTCCTGATTGCGGGCGATCTCCGAGACATCAGAGATGATACCATCAATCTTTGCCTTAATCATTGCTGCATGCTTTTCTGGACCAATGATTTTAAAGCGTAATGGTTTTGAAAAAGTTGGTTCACGATTCGGGAAGTGATCTTTCGCGGAGGCTGAAAATATAACTTCCTGTCCATCGGTGAGTTGAAAAATGCTGGGATCAAACGGAAATTGATGGTTTTCATTTATGTGACCGCCTTTGGGCAATTCTTTTTGAAGTACAGTTTGACTGTGGACTTCTGTTTTTCCCTCTATGACTCGTAAATGAAGGGATACTTCAGATAAACCGAAATCATCCTCGGCTAAAAAGTCGATCATTCGAGTTTCGAAGACCAAAATAGGGGAAACGTCAATTAGGGGCGAAAATTCAGTTTCAGCTGGTAAATCCTCTTGGATTTCTAAGGGAAAACTGAATGGTTTCCTCGGGGATAATCCGTATTCATCTAGAATATGAATATTAAAATTTCGATCTTGATTAATTGTAGAAAGATTTAATCTGAACTTAGTTGATTGGGGAAGCGTGCTAACTTGTGAGTGTTCATCGGTAATCAGGACTTGAGATAATGTGCGGGTGGCACTGCCAGATAGAGAGATACTGGTATTTTCCGGAATTTTAATTTTTTGATTACTTCCCTCTTGTATTACAGTATCAAGGCACAGGTAATCCGGGAAATTAATTTTTACCTGCATACTTTCTATTTCCGGACGGGTAATTGGGTAGAATTTGTACCTTTGATGGAAATCTCCTCCCGAAAGTGAAACGGAAAACGGATTAGATTTTGGTGGTATTTCAAAGTCATAGATATTGCCATTAAGTCTTGAAATAAGATGAAAGGGTTGGTCACCCGAATGAATAAGGCGGGCTTGATTAGGCTTAAGTTTACAATTATGCGTGAGTGAGAATCTGATCGGGGAAGATTCATCTTTAACGATATAAAACGAGTTTATATTGGGTTTCAAAAATTGAGTAAGGGTCATTCGTTCAAGATTTGAAAATGGATGGATCCATCTTTGGAATGAGTTAGAACTGAGTTCCGGGAAGGTGATGGAAAGGAAGAAAATAATAAAAATTGCTGAACAAGCACCCACAGCTGGTATTGTAACGACCTTCCATGGGAAAACCTTTTCTCGTTGGATGGAATCAATCTCGCCTGCCATTTTTTGCTGAGCCGCCTGAAAAATCTGAGTTGAGAATGTATGGTCAAAAGAATTTCTTTCGCCTGCGATTTCAATGATTCCCAGTAACCGCTCTCCTTTTCCCCGATATTGATCCCGAACTCTTTTGGCTAACCAGGAATGGTTTGTGCAAAAATGAAATCCGAAGGTGAGCAGTTTCCATATCGCCCATAAGGATAAAAGTAAACCGACACCAAACAATAGAAAGCGAGCTTCTTTTGGGGTATTTATCAACCGATCCGATGCAAAGAGAAGAATCCATGAAGCTCCGACAAACGTACAAATGAGCAAGGAATATTTTAGAATAATTCTTTTTCGTGCAATCCTTTGGAGAGTTACAAAAAATTGGCTGATGGAGATATTAAGTTCCATTCCTGATTCCCTATTACTTGGATGGGATGATGTTTGTTTTCTTGCCATTTTTGATCAAACCATTCCAAAGAATTTTCGGCCCGTCCAGTAAATTGCAAGGAGTGTAAAAAGAAATATCCCCCAATTCAGATTTGTACGTAAGCGATGGATTTTTACGGTCGGTTTTGGCTGAGGTAAAATGCTTAGCCTGTCAATCAGTTCCTTCGCATCTTCGTGACCCTTTGAACTGCCACCTGTGAGTCGGGCTAGCTGGCTAAGTGGACCACTGATAGCAGGTCTTCCTAGTTTTTCCCGGTTAGACTCTTCAATGCGAAGAGTTGTTTGAATTGATCGTTCTGCTAAAGTACAGCCGGCTTCCAAATAAAGATTACCCGCCTCCGAAGATTGTAGAGAGGATAGATACACGCCGGGGCATTCTGGATCGGGTTTAAATGAAAGATTTTCAACACTTCCATCTGGATGTTTTGCAAATCCTTTAACCTCTCCATTTTCAAGAGGAAACCCATTTTTATCGAGTATTATACAGCGCAACATAACTTTTTCGCCCAACCTTGGTTTTTCCGGACTGGGTATTAATTTAATACCATCTTTTTCTGCGACATATCGACCATGTGCCATCCATCTGACCACTTGGCTCCAAAAGCGATAATGATATTTATCTTCCACACCTCTTCTCCATCTCCACGCTGAATCGCTTCCTAAATAAAGGGATTTGCCTGCACCCACTCTCCGAATGACCAAGATTGGCATTTTTCCCCATTCTGTTACAAAATTGGAATGCACGGCAAGAACTTCGGATCCAGGTCGACTTTTTTTGATCATAGCAGACCAATGGAATCCAGGGAGTCTTGACCAGAAATCACGGTTCTTTTCACCCGACCCGCGAAGATTTGTAAGCCAATGTTCATTCCCCCTATGGGTTAGTACAAAAGATGCAGGGTTTTGAGTCCCTAAGCCCCGTGGCTTTTCTGGATCGTAAATAACGGGCAGGAGTTCTTGTAAAGGGGTTTTCTCAAAAGATAACTGTCTTCCTCTTCTGCCAGGCATAAATATAATTCCAGAGGCTTGGTACTGAATTAAATCTGCAAGTAATTCACTTTGTTCGGAAGTTAGTTCATTTTCACCCACCCCTACATCGCCGATAAAGACCACATCATAAGGTGCTAAAAGAGCTTTGTTTTTAGGAAATTCGCCAATGTAATCTTCACCAATTGATGGACTCATATTTGGGTGAAATAGAATGCATGATAAGTCCACTCCGGGATCCCGGCTTAACGCGTTTCGTAAAAACCGGTATTCCCATCTTGGGTAGGAGTCGATAATGAGGGCTTTGATTATTTTTTCTTCCACCCTTGTTCGAAGATTCTTTTGATTATTATTGGCGTAGGTTTCTCCTTCAATTTTATTTAAAAGAATTTGAAAATCCACCTCTCCACTTTGCTCGGGTAACCAGGAGATATTTCCTGAGATAGTTTCTCCACGGTTGAAGTAAACAGGCCTTTCATCCACTTTCTTGCCATTGGCAAGCAGGGTAATCATAGAATTACGCGGGGATTTAAAAGAATTTGTGGCCTGCCAGCTAATGGTCACTCTTTCTTCCTGAAGGACAAAAGAAGGTGCAAAAGCATCGTCTAAGCTTAAGTCTGGAAGTGATGACTCCGCACCTGTTATAATACTGTAGATCGGAACCGACAACGCACGGCTTCTCCCTGCAACTGAAAGTATAGAATTCCCGGTGTTGGCATCCCCATCTGTCAGTAGAAGAACAGCTTTTAGTTCTTCTGAAGTATCCAATGCATCAGTAATTGCAGTCGTTATATCTGTTTCTTTAGTACCTTTCAGGGAAGAGAATGTTTTGACCAAAAGAGTAGCGTTCGTCTCTAAAGTCGGAACCCAGTCTTCTTTGAGAAACTCCTCACTCCATTGCTCTCTGTTGATTGGTTTTCTATTTTCGAGAACTATATCTTCGGTTTGCATACTATCAGAACGATCTACTAAGCAGATAATTTGTGACTTTCTCGCACTTTGCAGTTTTTCAACTCGTTGGGGGTCAAACAAGGTAAAGATGATTAAAATAATAATCATTGCTCTTCCTATTTCTAAAAGACCAACTCTTCGATCATGTTTCATGCGGGCCCAGGTCCTAACCGAGAGAAAAAGAGTCAGACATATGCAAATGATGGCTATGGCCCATGAGGTGAAACCCCCGTCAAATTTCCAGTTGCCTATCTCCATAGTCATTTCAGGAGGACAATTCTGATTTTCTTAGTGGAATGCCAAGCAGGCTTTCCGCGATCAAAAAAATGACCATCAGTAATAAAAAGAAATTCCAGATCTCAGCCCTTTCAAGGGAAGCACCGGAAGTTTCCGCCTGAGTCCACTTAGCGTGTGAACTTGTTAAAACTTTTTTTAAATCACGTTTATCTGTTATAGCAGTTTGAAATTCATTTTGAGGCCGATTGAAAGCAACCATTCTGCCAAGGTTTTGATATACGCCAGCTTTTGTGATTGGATTCTCAAGTTGGCTTCCAGTCAAGGACTGCAATTCTCTTAATGTGCGGGATTCACTGCCTCCACATTCAAATTCGGTAATCTTTGAATTTGTTCTGCATTCCTCGAGGATTCTCAGAATTACTGGCACAAGAACAAAACCATCTGCGAGGGAAGACCAATTTTTAGCGGGCAGAGATGAAAAAGAATAAACGATTCCTTTTCCAATCGTTTTGCGGGTCAGGAAGGTTTTACCATCAGCATAAAAAGCAAGGGGCTGTCCTTCCGAAGGGGTTCTTCTTTGCCAAACCTTCAAGTAAGAAAAAGGAAGTGCTTTGCCATTTGCAGTATTAGAAAAAATACCACCATTTTTATTCCATTCTGTTACGGAAAAATGTTCGTTTTCAGATGATGTTTCAAGCGGTTGCCAATTTTGTAAGGTGGCATTGGGATTTTCGTGAACTTCATCGGGGAAAAGCACAATCGTTCCTCCGATTTCTACAAATTTAAGTAATTTGCCTGCTTCTTCATTTGTCTGCTTCCCTTGGACAAATAGTAGGTCATGATCGAGCATTTCTTCATCCTTACCATTCAATTCGCCCTTAAAAAAAACTTTGTTGGGATTTAGCTTACTCGAGACAGAAAGAATCTTTTTAGTTGGCTGATTGGCCGCTAGCAGGCCAACTCTCAGCAAGTCATTGTTTCCATAGGTGAAAAAATGATAATTGTCCTTTGTACAGGAGTCTTCAGGCAGACTAATTGCAATCCAGCCTGTAGGTGGCTCATTCGCGATTGAGATCGCGGGCGTCCATGTTGTCGAGGGACTTGTAAAGTCGCACTCTGCGGGTGATATTTTACCATTGATATTTACATCAACCCTTAACTTCCGTTGCTCTTTTTTATTCCCCTTGATTGAAAGAGTAGGGTATACCAAGCCACCATCTTGATGTAAGGATTTGCCTGTAAGGCTAAAGTTTACGGCCTTGGTCGGCTCGATTTTTAAAAAAGTCATTTGCCAGGCACCTTGTTGAGCCTCTAAATTTTTATTAATGTTTTCCAACAGAGGCTTATTTTCAGGAATTTTCCAACTGGAACTTTGTTGATCTGAAATCACCAGAATTTGTGCTTGTCCGATTTCTGCATTTTCCAACCATGACAGTCCCTGATTTATTGTATAAGCAAGGTTGGCCCCAGTGTCAGTTGGCCCGAAAAATTCATCCATTTCCTTCGCATAAATAGTTTCAATATTATCAAGAGCGATAGTCTCGGAGAAAACAGTTTCCATAACTACGAGCCGACTGTCAGGCCAAGTTTTGGCAAATTCTTCAAATGCAACCAATCCCTTCTGAAGAAGGGTCTTGGAAGAAGTAGAAGATATTTGATTCATGCTTGAAGATCGGTCGAGGATAAGCATTACAATATCGGGCGTCTGTTCCGATAGGTTAAGAAAACTTTCTCCACCCGTGGAAATGGGTCTGGCCATCAGTAAAACTAAGGAGAGAACGGCAAGAACCCTTGACAACAAGGTAAGCCATTTCCGAATTTGAGAGAAGCGGGAAGAACTTTTTTTGGCCTGAAAAAGAAATCTCATGGTGGCCCATGATTCTTTGCGATGGCGCATGAGATTAAGAAGGTGAATGAGAATGGGGGTAGCGGCCAATGCAATTCCCAACAGGGCTATAGGTTGTAAGAAACTCATCTTCTTTATGTACGAGTTCTTAGGGAAGAAAAGTCCTTCAGTACATTCGCAACACTCTGGTCCGTCAGGGCTCGATGGTAAGAAGTTTGAGTTTCCGTACAAATTTTCTGAATTTCAGAAATGTGCTTTTCCATTTGGCTCAGGTATTCATTTCGAATAACCGAAGGCTCAGTAAGAATTGATGCACCTCCTTCTAGATCAATAAAGCGAGTGGGCCGGTCGAAGAGAAAATCTATTTCTTTGCGGTCCATAAGGTGAAAGAGCACAACTTCATGTTTTCGATCCCGCATGTGATGGATTGCATTAGCTAAAGCGTCCGGTTCTTCTAAAAAATCTGAAAATATTATCACTAATCCCCTGCTTTTAATCGAGTCTGCAGAGCGGTGCAGCTGGTTTATTAGTAAATCTTTACCTTCAGCCTTGGTTGCTCCAAGAGTTTGAATGATATCTTGAAGTTGAGAGGGATTGCGTCGGGAAGGAAGATCGGTCGTCCCTGAAGATTTTATCAGGGTAAGTCCAACTGCATCACCCTGGCGTAAATATAAATAGGTCAGTGTTGCTATTAGTCTTTTACTAAACTCTATTTTATTCATCGGACTGCCAAAAGACATCGATCCGCTGCAATCGAGGATGGGGTAAGCCCGTAAATTGGTCTCGGCTTCAAATTCTTTTAAAAAGTACCTGTCGGTTCTCGCCAAAACTCTCCAATCCATTCTCCGCGGATCTTCACCAGGGGTGTATTCACGATATTCCGAAAATTCTACACTAGATCCCTTATGGTTGCTTTTGTGGTGTCCGCTGACATTTCCCTCCATGGGGAAATTTCCAAGCATAGCTTCTCCACCAAATCGTGCTACGGCTTGTTTGTCGACATAGTCAAATGACTTGCTCTCTTGGAGAGGCATAATGACTAACGTTCTTCTTTGCGTGCTTCTTCGATTAAACGACGAATGATATGAGCACTTGAAATTCCTTCGGAGCGAGCATGGAAATTAGTTATAATTCTATGGTCTAAGACTGCTTCTGCAACGGCTTCCAAATCTTCGGTAGTTGTAATGAAATTACCATAAATTACAGCTCGTGCCTTTGCTCCGCGAATCAGAAATTGAACGGCTCTCGGGCCAGCCCCCCACTGGACGGATTCTTTTAGCCATGAGGGGGAATCTTCCGCTGCCGGTCGCGTGCGACGGACTAAATCTACTGCCAATTCATAAACATGCTCTGGGACAGGAATTTTTTCTACGATTTGTTGATATTCCTTGAGCTTCTTGCCGGTGAGTATTTTTGTCAATGAGGGTGGTGCCCCCATGGTTGTTCGACGGGCAATTTCAATTTCTTCCTCTCTTTTTGGATACTCCATTCGTACCAAAAACATAAACCGGTCCAGTTGGGCCTCAGGAAGCGGGTATGTACCTTCTTGCTCAATGGGATTTTGTGTGGCGAGTACAAAAAATGGTTTTTGAAGAAGATGATTTTTTCCAGCTACTGTAACGTGTTTTTCCTGCATCGCTTCAAGTAGGGCTGATTGGGTTTTGGGAGGCGTTCGATTTATTTCATCTGCCAATAGGACATTCGCGAATACTGGACCTTTGATGAATTTAAATTCCCGGCCTTCTCCATCCTTTCTATTTTGTAATATCTCAGTACCGGTTACATCGGATGGCATTAAGTCAGGGGTAAATTGAATTCGTGAAAAGGTGAGTGATGTGATTTTTGCAATTGAATTAACCAAAAGAGTTTTAGCCAAACCTGGAACCCCCATCAAAAGAGCATGCCCTTGCGAAAGCATACATATGAATATTTTCTCAATGGCCTCTTCCTGACCAATGATGATTCGAGATAATTCATCTTTGATTACACTGTAGGAATCCTGAAGAGTTTGGATAGAAGTCACTTCATCTTCGTTCAATGAAGAAGCAAATTTTTCTGAGGATAGGTTTTCGGTGCTTTTACTTGTAGGTGACATAAATTTATGTTTCTCAGTTATATTTCCATGTGTTTGAGTTAGATTAAAATTTTAGTGTCAAAACTTCTGACACCACATGAATGTTCGTCTTTTTTTGGATGTTTGGATTCGAAAATATGAAATTTTTTTAAAATCACATTTTAATCAAATGTAAACTTTTCTATAAAACCTTACTACGAGTATCTAAATCATCCTCAAACACTTTACTAATCTGTGGCTAATCTGCATACTGATTTCATGATAAGAGTTCAGCGTAAATACAAGGTAATTAAAGCCATTTCTGTGAAAGAACTTGAAAAAGAAGTCAACGAACTTATTCAAAAGGAGTATAAGGATACGGAGGGGTTCATTTTTCGTGCGTCTGGCAGATGGCAATGCCTGGGAGGGGTTATTAGCGATAAGGAAAATTGGTTGCAGGCAATGGTTTTTATTCAAGAGGAGGAATGATCCTAAGCTGGTAAAAATCTGAGTGTAATCTGTTGGGGTTAAAATATAAAAGTATGAAAATTTAAAAATTTAGTTTGCATATTGATTTAATTCGCTCAAAATCGTAAAAATATGAGTTCAATAGAACCATTAGGCCGTCGGTAAGGGCAAGACCGACGGTCTTTTTTTTGTCATTATGTAATTTATATGTTAATAATGGTAACTAATCGATGAGCTTATATTGTTTTTTAAGCTTAAATTAGCAATTTAATTTTTGTATATTTGGGTCAGTTTTTCTTTTTTAAGTAAATTAAACTTCTCA
>ERZ802830.2997-NODE-2997-length-14681-cov-12.3168_pt1 | contig 14681 bp, 16 predicted proteins | sample MGYA00345654_ERZ802830 | MGnify/ENA primary metagenome ERZ802830 (study PRJEB30503, sample SAMEA104212375) | marine metagenome | biome: Westerlies Biome; feature: [SRF] surface water layer (ENVO:00010504) within the epipelagic zone...; material: water... | reverse complement strand
TCCAAGGTATCTTAGGTTCAGTAATCTGGGCTTTTGACTTTGCGATGTCTGGATTATTCTTCCCACTAGTACTTGGTGTATGGTGGAAGAGAGCTAACAAAGAAGGTGCTATAGCTGGTATGTCTTTAGGTCTTCTTTCAGGATTAGGTTACCTAATTTGGGTACGTAATGGTGGAAGTGGATTCTTAGGTATTACACAGTTAACGTTTGGTATCTTTGGTTCAGCTGTCAGCTTAGTAGCTATGGTTGTAGTAAGTTTAATTACTTCAGAGCCTAGCGCTGCAACACAAAAAATGGTTGATGAGGTTCGAGTACCATCAGGTAGATCGATTCTTGGCAAACAATAAATAATATTTTTAAGGGGCGATTAATTTCGCCCCTTCTAACTTCTTAATTTATTTAATATAAATTCCATATGTCTGCTAACTTTCATCCTTTAGTTTATATAATTGATTATATTCTTGGGGTAATAATGTGGACTTTAATTGGAAGAGTTGCGATGAACATTTTTCAAAAAGAAGACTCTCAATTTTTTTTTATGAGAGTTTTTGTAAAATTCACCAATCCACTTATAAAAATATTTAGACCAATAACTCCATCGTTCATAATTCAACCAATAGTACCATTATATGTTGCTTGGTTTTTTTTCATGATTAGATTTTATTTAATGCCTTGGGTTTTAGGTTATTCTGTGATGGGTATGTTATCTTTTCCTCTGGAAAGTGAAATTTCGAGACAAATTTACCAATTTTTTAATTCAATTAAATTTTAAAAATTGATACTAGTATTACTAGTTATCAATGAAAAAAATACAAATTTCACCATCAATTCTATCAGCAGATTTTAGCCAGTTAGGTAATGAAATCAAAAAATTAGAAGATGGTGGAGCAGACATGATACATGTTGATGTAATGGATGGGCATTTTGTTCCAAACTTAACTATTGGACCACCAGTAATCAAAGCATTAAAAAAAAAAACAAATATGATTTTTGATGTTCATTTAATGATTTCCCCAGTACATAAATATATAGATGCATATTCAGATGCAGGTGCAGATATTATTACAATTCATCCAGAAGCAACTAATGATTTGAATTCTTCTATTTTAAAAATAAAACAATTAAAAAAGAAAGTTGGTGTATCTTTAAATCCAGAGACAAAAGTAGATACTATTAAAGAGTATTTGGAAAAAATTGATTTAGTTTTAATTATGAGTGTTAACCCAGGTTTTGGTGGTCAAAAGTTTATGCCTGAAGTTTTATCAAAAATAAAATTATTGAAAAAAATTCAGGAAGAAAAAAAATTGAATTTTGACATAGAAATCGATGGTGGAATTAATTTTGATAATTATAAATCAGCAATACAAGCTGGTGCCAATATATTGGTTTCTGGTACTACAATTTTTAAAAGTAATAATGGAGATATTAAAAAAAATATTGAATTATTAAAATCAAAGTAATTTCATGATTTACATAAATCGATTTTTTTTTGGTATTTCAGATCAGCTAAGAAAATTTTATTTAAATTCTAATCTTTATGATAAAAAAATTTCAAAGGTAAATGAAGATGAACTACTCTATAAACCTAGTCCTTATTTACTGTCATCCTTAATTAAATATCAAAAAAAGAAATTTGATATTGAAGATTTTTCTATAAATGAAATTTGGAATAATAAAAATTTAAGAGATAAGAAATATAAAAATCTAAATAATTTTTATTGGTTTTTTAGCTTAGATTTAAAGTCATCAAAACAAGCTACTCAATCAATAATTACAAATTGGATTAACAATAATAAAAAATATAATAACAAAACTTGGGGTTTTGATTTAACTGCAAAAAGAATTATTGCTTGGCTATCTTGCCATAATCTTACTTATGATGAAAGTAATCAAAATTATAAAAATGAATTTAATAAAATGATTAAGAAACAAACGAATTATCTTATAAGTGAAATTAATAGATCTAAAATATTGGAAGACAAATTAATTGTATGTGCTTCAATAATTTTAGTTGGTCTTTGTTATCAAAATGAAAAAAAATATTTATCTTTTGGGTTAACTCTTTTAAAAAAAATATCAAAACTAGCCTTAGATAATTATGGATTCACTAAATCAAGAAATATAAAGCAATTAATTTTATTTCTTAAGTATTTTATTTTGATCAGAGAGTGGTTTAAAGAGTCTCAAATTAATATACCCGAACATATTGAGGAAACAATTTATTATCTTGGTCAAAGTTACGCTTTTATTTGGCAAAATGTAAAAGTAGATCTTTTATTTAATGGAAATAACTTATCTAATAATTTTGATTTTGACAATTATCTAAAAAGACTAGGGTATAAATTTAAAAATGACAATCAAGAATATGCTGGATACTTAATATTTAAAAATAAAAAAATCTGTTTAGCAATGGATGTCGGGTCATCTCCGAATACAAATTATACTAAAGATTATCAATCTGGGGCTCTATCTTTTGAAATTATTTCTAATGGACAAAAACTAATAAGTAATTGTGGATATCATAATAAAGTTAATACAAAACTTAATCAATTATCTAAATCATCTGCTGCTCAAAATACCCTTATAATTGATGACAATTCATCATGTAAATTTTTTAAAATTAATAACATTTGGTTAATAAAAAAAGGTTTAAAAATATTTAAAAAAAATAGTAGTTTTGAAAAAAATTATTGGATGATTAATGCTTCACATGATGGATATTTAAAAAAATATAACTCAATTCATGAGAGACAAATTGAATTTTTTCCTGAAAAAATGTCATTTATAGGACTAGACAAAATAATCAGAAAGAAAACAAATAATAATTATAAATTTGACATAAGATTTCATGTGGAGCCAAACGTCAAACTAATGAAAACTCAGGATAAAAAAACAATCTTGATAGAATTGAATGATGAAGGATGGAAATTTACATGTGAAAACTATGATATAAATATTGATAATGGTTTATACTTCGGTAATAAAAATTCATATACAGATAATCAAAATATTTTTATAACTGGAGTTTCTAATAATCAAATAGAAAATATTAAATGGGAAATTAAAAGAATATAATGAAAAAAATTAAAACTGCTCTTTTATCATTATCAAATAAATCAAATTTAAAACCACTTTTGAATATTTTAAAAAGATACAATATAAGATTGATAAGTTCGGGTGGTACTCATAAAAAAATAAAAAATCTAAAATTTAAATGTACCGAGGTGTCTGATTTTACTGGATTTAAAGAAATTCTTGGAGGGAGAGTTAAAACTTTACATCCAAAGATCCACTCCGGTATACTAAATATCAGGAATAATAAATCACATCTAAAAGATCTTAAAAATAATAATTTTCAAAACATCGACCTTGTTATAGTTAATTTTTATCCATTTGAAAAAACTTTATCTCTAACTAAAAATCATAAAAAAATTATAGAAAATATAGATGTAGGCGGACCAACAATGGTGCGTTCAGCAGCCAAAAATTACAATGATGTAACTGTAATCACCTCTAGTGAAAATTATTTAGATTTAATCGATGAGCTTAATACTCATAAAGGATCAACATCATTAGGGTTTAGAAAAAAGATGTCTGAGAAGGCTTTTACTGAAACAGCCTATTACGATGCAGTAATATCCAATTATCTTAATGACTCATCAAATACAATTTTTCCAAAAAAAAAAATTATTTATGGAAAATTAATAGAAAAATTAAGGTATGGTGAAAATCCTCATCAAGAAAGCGCAATATATTCACAAAATGATAATCTTAATATAAATAAAATTCAGGGTAAGCATTTAAGCTATAACAATTATAACGACATATTCTCAGCATTAACTATTTCAAAAACTTTACCTAAAAACAAAGGCACTGTAATAGTTAAACACACAAATCCTTGTGGTGTTTCAATACTTAAAAATAATTTAGATAGTTATAAATCCGCTTTAGCATGTGATCCAATAAGTGCTTTTGGTGGTATTGTTTCCTGTAATTATAAAATAAATCAAAAATTAGCACTGGAATTAAATAAAATTTTTTTAGAAGTAATCATTGCTAATGGTTTTGACAATAATGCTCTAAAAATACTGAAATCAAAAAAAAATTTAAGACTTATTGATGCCTCCAATTTTACTTTGAATGAAATCTTAAAATTTAATTCATTAAATAATTCAATACTCGTTCAATCTGAAGATAATAGAGAATTTAAAAGAAAAGATTTCAAAGTTGTTTCAAAAAGAAAACCTAGTAAATCACAACTTGATAATTTAATTTTTGCTTTTAATGTCTGCCGTTATGTAAAATCTAATGCTATTGTGCTTGCAGGTAATTATACTACCTTGGGAATAGGATCAGGGCAACCAAGTAGAATTGATAGCTGTAAAATTGCTATTGATAAAATGCGTAAATTTACAAGTCTCAAAAATGATATTGTTGCTGCATCTGATGCTTTTTTTCCTTTTACTGATGGGATTGAGAAACTTGTTCAATCAGGAATAACAGCTGTTATACAGCCAGCAGGATCAATAAGAGATAAAGAAATTATTAAATTTGCAAATGCAACAGATACTGTTTTAGTTTTTTCTAAAACAAGACATTTTAGACATTAAATGTATCATCTATCTTTGCTGCTAAAATAAAATCATTTTCAGACAAGCCTTCGATTGCATGAGTGGTTACTTTTATGTTCGCATATCCCCAACCAAATAAGATATCTGGATGATGTCCTTCTTCTTCAGATATTTTTCCAACTAGATTAACAAAATTTTGACTTTCTAAAAAATTTTTGAAACTAAATTTTTTTTCTAAAAAATAAATATTTTTTTCATTTTTTATAACATCCCATCCATCAACTTTTTTTTGATATTTGTGAATTTCTGAAATATCAAGTGGTACAGTTCCACCTTCACATGGGATACATTTTTTATTTGTTAAATCATTCATACAATTGGAGCGGGCAAAGGGGGTCGAACCCTCGACCTTCTCGTTGGCAACGAGACGCTCTACCACTGAGCTATGCCCGCTTATTTAAAAGTATTATAGATAGCGAGTTTTAGAAATGCAAGCAATAACAAATTTACAACAAATCTTTTTTTAACCAATTATATTTTTGTTCAAATTTTTTAATATGTTTTTTATATACTTCATATTTTTCGTTATTATATTTGTAAATTTTTTCTCTAATCTGAATATTACTTGCCGTTGTTGAAAATAAGTCCTTTCTTTTATGATATTCCAAGCTATTTTCACTCCATTCTAAATTGCAAAATTTAAAAACATCTTGGGAAATTTTTTTACTATTTAATGTTAAGTCTTCTAATTTTATTGAAAAAATTTTTTCTTTGAATCTTTTATTAAAAATAGTCATAACATTTAAATAATTATCAAAATATTTTATGATATCTTCAAGGGAATGTGTCCAACTCATTTTAGTTAAAAAATTTTGATATATTGCAAATATATTATCAACTTTATTCCTTTTACAGTGAATAAATTTTGCATTAGGAAATAATTCTAAAATTATATCTATAAAAAAAAAATTTTCTAAAGATTTGTCTGTAAAAAAAAGTTTATTATTTTTATTTAAGAGGTTAAGATTTTTATATTTACCAAGAATATCATTAATTATTTTATCTTTATCAATAATTATCTTATCTAAATTATCATTTAATAAATCTTTTCTATAATTTTTTGATAAAGCCCAATTTATTGTTGCTGTTTCACCACCATTTGGGATTTTTAGTTTACCAGACGAAATGATACTTTCTATTAAAGTTGATCCTGATCTTGGCATCCCAATTATAAAAATTGGATTAATTTTTAGATCTGGTTTTTTATTTTCATGCAAATTTGTAATTTCAATTTTGTCAAATTTTTTTGGTATTATATTTAACCAATAGTTATAATTTTGTTCATAAATTTTTTTTGTAATACTTTTGATAAAGTATTCATGACCTTTTTCTAAAAAACTTATCTCTTTATCAAAATTTTTTTTAATTTGTTGATTTTTTGCTAAGATAAAATATCCAGAAGCTTTGCTATAATCATTTATACTCTCATGGTGCATTGAATTCTCAATAAAATTAATCATACTTTTATCAAAATAACTAAAATCAATCCTAGATAAATTAAAATGTATTGCAAAATTGTATTTATCTAAAATAATAAGTTCTTTATAAATTTTTTTAGCTTCCTTTAGATTACCTAGATCGTGGTATAAAATAGCTAAATTTATTTTTGCAATTTTATATTTTGGGTTTGAATTAATTGCTTTTAGATAATACTTTATAGCTTTATCAAAATTTTTTGTTTCTTTGTGAACATTACCAATGTTATTTAGTGCTTTTTGATTATTAGGATCTATTTTTAAAATTTCATTTAAAAAATTTACTGTTGATGACCAATTGCCCTGCTCTTTACTTAATTGAGCTGACATAATTAGCTTATCAATTTTTTTATTTTGATTGTCATTCATAAATTATTATAAGAAAATTATACTCTTATATTCTACCTTGGTTATTTCAAAAATTTTTGTTAAAGTAAATTATGATAAATAAAAAAGATTTACCAAAAATAATACCTGTTTTTCCTTTATCAAACTTTATAATTTTTCCTAAAACTACAGTACCATTAAATATATTTGAACCTAGATACATTGATATGGTCAACGATAGTATGAAATTGGATAAATTCATTGGGATGATACAGCCAAAAAATACAAAAAAACAGCTAGCTGACGACTTCGTACTTCATGATATTGGTTGCTTAGGAAAAATTTCAAGTTTCACTGAAACTAATGATGGAAGATTATTAATTGAACTTAAAGGTGTTATTAGATTTAAAGTTATTAAAGAAATTATATCAAAAAAAAAATATCGTGAATGCGAGGTTTCTTTTGAAAACTTTTATGATGATTTAAATGACAAAAATGAAAATCTTAAATTTTCTGATTTAGAATTGGTTTTTAAAGATTTAAAAAATTTATTTGAAAAAAGAGGCTTCATTATTAATTGGAAAGATTTAGAAAAACAAAGTTTAGATGAAACAATCAATGCCCTAGCTATGGCATCACCCTTTACTTTAGAAGAAAAACAAGCTTTACTTGAAGCAAAAAATTTAGATACTAGAAAAACAAAAATTTCAGAAATATTAACTACTTATACTTTTGATCAATATAACAATACTACGATTCAATAATTTTAAATAACCATTCCTTCGTCTGCTAATTTTGTAAAAAATTTATTAGTGTTTTTATTTTTTCCAAAAAATTTCACAGACTTACTTAAAATTGAATTATTCATTTTACTTTCCAGATTAAAAAATTCATAAACTAAATCAATACCTGCGGAAAAAAGATAATTTTTATGTTTAGCTTTTTTTTCAAAATCTCTACAAATTAAACTATCTAATTCTAATCCATGATTTAATCGAAATAAAATCAAATCTATTAATAATTTAATATCTCGTATGCTCATATTAAAACCCTGCCCCGCTAATGGATGTAATTTATGTAATAGATCTCCAAAAGCCATTATATTTTTATAATAATAATTTCTTAAATTTAGTGAGGATAATTTGAAATTTGATATTTGATCAATTTTTAATATTGAATATTTATTATTGTATTTTTTAATCAAAGATTTTAGGTCAATATATTTAGTGCCTCTACCTGAATATACAATTGAAGTTTTTGATTTTGACATTGGTAAAAAAGCTAGGGGACCGCTTTTTGTAAAAATTTGAATAGCCGTATTATTTTTAAGTAATTTTTTGTGATTTATTATTGTTGTGTGAGCATAACTTTTATAGTCTTTTTTTAATTTTTTTTGAAAATATTTTTTACTTAAAAAATTATTTACATCACAATTAATAATTAACTTATAATTATTAATCGGTATTAATTTAATTTTTTTATATTTAAATAACTTATCATTTCGAAGTGAGGATAGTAAAGTTTCATATAATTCATAATTTTTAATTATTGAAAAAAGATTTTTTTCAGAGTCTTGAAAATTCAAAATTTTTTCATTTTTTAAATTTTCACTATAAATTTCTATCTTATCAATATTCCATAATAATTTTTTAATGTTTAAAATATTATTATTAAAAAAATCAACATTAGCTTTTGAAATACCAAGTGTACGAGTTTTATTTATTTTCTCTACCTTTTGAGATGAAAAAAAATCAACATATATGCCTTGATTAACTAAAGCTTTTGCTAAAGTTAAGCTGATTAACCCACCACCTATAATACAAACGTTCATAATAATTTTTAATTTTAACAATAAAAATTAGATGATACAAAGTGATAAATTTGATTCATCTTTATGAATATTAAAAATATAACTAGCTCTATTCTTACTTTTATCATTAAGAGGTTAATAGAAATCACTGGTATTGTTGTTTCATTTTTGGGTATTTTGCTACTGATTGCACTCATTTCTTATTCACCAAATGATCCCAACTTTATCTTTCCTGATAATTTAGAGATAAACAATTTATTGGGGTTTAGAGGAAGCTATATTTCAGATTTATTTTTTCAATCCGTTGGTCTTATCTCATATTTTATATCAATTACCTTTATTTTTACCGGATTTTCTATTTTTAAAAATAAAAGTTTTTTTTTATTTATCGAAAATATATTTTATACAATACCGTACTGTCTTATAGGTTCTTTATTCTTTAGTTATTTTTATAATGATACCTTTAAACTATATATAAGTGGTAATGGGGGATTTGTTGGAAATTATTTAAATCAAAATTTTTTGAACAACTTTATAAATTCCAATGAAAGTATCTCATATTTTCTTTTAATTATTTTAACAATTTTCTTTTTTTTATTAAGTGTCAATTTTAAACCTAAAAACTTTTATTTATTTTTGAAGAATTTGTTCTTATCAATTTATAATAAAAAAGATAAAAATTATACTAACAAGAGTGAAATAATAAATGAATATATTCCTCAGGATGAAATTAAAAATCTAATTCAAGAGGATTTGCCTTTTATCAAAGCTGAAAAACATTTAAATATTGATAAAACAAAATTTAAAATACCTTCATTTGATTTATTGAAATTACCAACAAAAAAAGAGAGAGAGAATAAAACTACCAACGAAAATACAGATTCATCTTTTTTAGAAAAAATTCTATTAGATTTTGGAGTTGATGGTACAATAAAAAAAATTAGTCATGGACCAGTAGTAACACTCAATGAATTTGAACCTGCGGCTGGAGTAAAAGTTTCAAAAATAATAAATCTATCTGATGATATTGCAAGAAATACGAGCTCGGAATCAGCTAGAATTTCGACTATTCCAGGTAGCAATACAATTGGAATTGAATTACCAAATTCATTAAGAGAAAATGTATATTTAAGTGAAATTTTAAATAATCAAAATTTTAAAAAAAAGGATATTAAATTACCGATAGCTTTAGGAAAAAGTATATCAGGAAATCCAGTCATAGGTGACTTAGCCTCTATGCCTCACTTGTTAATAGCTGGAACAACCGGATCAGGTAAGTCTGTTTGCATTAACACAATTATTTTATCATTACTTTATCGTCATACTCCTGAAAAATGTAAATTCATTTTGATTGATCCAAAGATGCTTGAGTTATCGACTTATGAAGGAATACCTCATTTACTTTGCCCAGTTATCACTGAAGCCAAAAAAGCTGCTTCAGTTTTAGGCTGGGTTGTAAAAGAAATGGAGAGTAGATACAGATTAATGACAAGAGATGGAGTAAGAAATATTGATAGTTACAATAATAAACATAAATTACCAATGCCGTACATAGTTGTTGTTGTGGATGAAATGTCAGATCTAATGTTAGTAGCTGGAAAAGAAATTGAAAATTATATTCAAAAATTATCCCAAATGGCTAGAGCTGCAGGTATACATATTATAATGGCAACTCAAAGACCAAGTGTAGATGTTATAACTGGAACTATTAAAGCAAATTTCCCTACTCGTATTTCATTTCAAGTTACATCAAAAATTGATAGTAGAACTATTTTAGGAGAACAAGGCGCAGAACAACTTTTGGGAAAAGGAGACATGTTATATATGTCTTCTGCTAATAAAATTGTAAGAATTCACGCTCCATTCGTATCTGATACAGAAATAGAAAAAATTAATAATTTTTTAAGATCCCAGGCGGAACCAGATTATGTTGATGAAATATTGAACTTTGCTGATGAAAAAGAGATAAATGAAAATTCCAAAAACCAAAGTGACAAAGATGAACTTTATTCTTCTGCAGTCGAAATCATAAAATCTGAAGGAAAAGCATCAACATCATTTTTGCAAAGAAAACTTCAAATTGGCTACAATCGAGCTGCAAGAATTATAGATATGATGGAAGCTGATGGAATTGTTAGTAAGGCTAATCATGTTGGAAAACGTGATGTTCTTTGATGAAAAAAATAATTTTTTTTTTAATAATTCTTATTTTATCCTCTAAAACTTTTGCTTCAGATAAATATAATATAATTGAAAATCTTAAGAATATTCAAAATTTAACTTTTAATTTTGAACAAAATATTAATGGTAAAATTGAAAATGGTATTTGTACAATAGAATATTCAAAAAAAATTTTGTGTACTTATAATCTGAAAAATAATAAAATTTTAGTATCAAATGGAAGATCATTGGTTATCAAAACCTCTAATAGTTATTATATATATCCAATAGAAAAAACCCTTTTAAATCTGATTCTAAATAAAGAATTCATTTTAGATAAAATCGAAAATTCAAATGAAAGATTAATTGATAATAAATATATTAATTTTAATTTTTCTGAAAATGGAAATGAAATAAATATTTTTTTTGATAAAAATACCTCTAATTTAATTGGTTGGCAAACATTAGATATTTATCAAAATTTAAGTATTACATACTTAAATTCAATCATTAAAAATAAAAAGTTAGAAAAAAATTTTTTTAAATTACCAACTCGAGAATGATTTAAATTGTTATAATTTCTTTTTTAAAAATTTTCATCCCTCTTGCAATATAATTATTTAGTGCATTTTTATGGTCCAATGAACATGTATGGACCCAAACTCTTTGGGGATTTTTTAAAAATGAATTTTTGATTGCAGTTGATAAAATATATGAACCTAATTTTTTATTTTGATATTCCTCTAATAAACCTAGATAAGCTATTTCAACTTCTTTTTTTTCAGTGTGTAAAATAAGTTCAAAATATCCTGCTAGGTCTTCATCATTTTTAAGAATATAGGTCTTTACTTTTTTATTTGAGACATAATCGATCCATTGTTTTTCACTCCAAACTAAACGATCTATCCAATGATGTTTTTTTCCTATTTTTTTATAAAAAAATTTATTTAATTGAAAATCAACAGGCTCTACTAGTGTAATGGAATATCTTTCTGATGAATGTTCAGACTCTTTTAAATCTTTTAAAAAATTTATTTCTAAATAATTTCTTTCAACTTTTTTATTCACACGACCATCTTACCAACTCTTTCACCTCCAAATAAATGAAAATGTAAATGAGGCACTTCTTGACCTCCGTTTTCACCAATATTTACTAATGCTCTATATCCCTTTCCAGCATCAATAGAAATACCAAGTTTTTTTGCGACAATTCCTATTCCTTTAAATAAACCAACCATTTCATCGGGGGAAGCGTTTAAACTAAAATCATCTAAATCAATAAATTTTCCTTTTGGAATTACTAAAGCATGAATTTTTTTTTGTGGATTAATATCATGAAATGATAGTACAAAATCATCTTCATATATTTTTTTGCAAGGAATTTCACCTCTTAAAATTTTTGCAAAAATATTATTATCATCATAACTCATTTTATTATTATACAATTTTTAATCATTTTTTCTCAATAAAAATTATCTCTGAAATATTAATTTTATTTTCAATGTAACTACCTTTTTCCAAATTAATATTCCCCATCTCTTTTTTTAGTATATCGATTTCCAAGTTAGACAAATAGCTAACTTTATCTAAACTATTATTTTTAATTGATAGTAATATTTCTTTTGAACCATAATTTAAATTATCTGGATTTAAATGAGATGCTGATAAATACTGAGAACTATCTTCTATGACGTAAATACCATTTTTTTTTAATTTTCTAAAAAAAGTATTAAATGTAATTATTTGATCTTTAATATTATGACTACCGTCATCTATGATAATATCAAAATCTTTATCTAAAAAAAAGGATAGATTTTTTATAGAGTCTTTTGATTGAGTGTTTAAATAAATAGATCTTATATCTTTTGAAAAAACTTGTATTTGAAACGGATTAATATCTGCACAAATAATTTTAGGCCTATTAAAATATTTATAGAAACTAGCAGTGGCGGCACCTTTTAAACTTCCTATTTCTAAAATTCTCAAATTATTTAATTCTTTATATTTTTTGAAATATTTTTCATAAAATGGTGAGTAGTTATGCCCGTTAATTTTTTCGTTATTTATCACAAATTTTGAGGCTTTGTCTGAATTATATTTTTCAAATAATTCATCTAAACCCATATCCTTAAAATGTTGTTCATGTTCGTCTAAATTAAATTTCTTAAGAGAAAATAGCTCCCGAAATTTATCTAAAATAAATTTATATGGATAATTAAATAATTTTCTAAAACCTTTGAAATATCTTTTATTATTAAAATCTATTTTTATTGATTGATTATAAGAAAAAAGAAAATCAATTACATTCATAAGCAAAATAGGAAAATTATTTTTTCCTTTTTAATAATTCAGACATAACTTCTTCAATCTTAATATTATTTGCCTCTAAATAAATAACCAAATGATAAAGGACATCTGCTGCTTCATGAATTTTATTTGTATCTTTTTCTACAGCTTCAATTAATTCTTTAATTTCTTCTAAAACCTTTTCTTTACTTAAAGATTTATCTTCTAAGAGTTTATTTGTGTAGGATCCATCTACAGGATTTTTTTTTCTCTCTCTTGCAAGTTTAAATAAATTTTCTAAATTTTCTAACATTTTATAATCTTACCAAAACATTTTTGGAACTTAAATATTCTTTAGCTTCTTTAATTGTATATTTTCCATAATGAAATATAGAGGCGGCTAAAACAGCACTAGCTTTGCCTGATTTTATTCCATCGACTAGGTGATTCAAATTACCTACACCGCCTGACGCTATAATCGGAATATTTACTTTAGTAGATATTTTCGACATTAGATCAATATCATATCCAACTTGTGTTCCATCTCTGTCCATTGATGTTACCAATAGTTCTCCAGCACCATTTTCTTCCATAAGTTTCGCATATTCCAATGCGTCTACGCCACTATTATTTCTTCCTCCGTGAGTAAATACGTCCCAGCCATTTTTGTTTTTCTTTGCATCGATTGCAACAACAATACATTGAGATCCAAATTTTTTAGAACTTTCATAAACAACTTTTGGATTTTTAACTGCTGCAGTATTTATAGATACTTTATCTGCACCATAGCTAAGTAGTTTATTTATATCTTCTACACTTCTAATCCCACCACCTACTGTTAAAGGAACAAAACATTTTTTTGAGGTTTTTTCTACTACATCGAAAATAGTATCTCTATTTTCATTAGAGGCCGTTATATCTAAAAAACAAATTTCATCAGCACCTCCATCACTATAAATTTTAGCTTGCTCTACAGGATCACCAGCATCTTTTAGATTAACAAAATTTATACCCTTTACAACTCGACCATTCTTCACGTCTAAACAAGGAATTATTCTATTTTTGAGCATCTTCTTTTACTAGCTCCTCTAATTTAATATCACCATCATAAATAGCTTTACCAACTATTATACCTTCAATATTTTTTAAACTCTTTGCTTTTTTAATATCATCTATTGATGAAACCCCACCAGAAATGATTACAGGACAATTTGATATCTCAGCAACTTTTGATGTGCCATCAAAATTTGGACTTTGTTTCATGCCATCTCTATTTATATCAGTATAAATCAATCTACTAACACCATAATCATTAACTTCTTTTAAATAATCTAAAGTCATTTGATCAGATTTTTCTTTCCATCCTGATACCGATAAATATTCATCTTTAGCATCTAAACCTAAGGCAATTTTATTTGGAAATTTTTTACACGCCTCTTTCAAAAATTTTTTATCATTTATTGCAGCACTTCCTAGAATTACTTTCTCGGCACCAGCATCAATATATTTTTGAATACTATCAAGATTTCTAATTCCACCACCTATCTCAACCTTTAAATCAAATTTACTAACTATATTCTGTATAATATCTATATTTATTGTTTCACCAGTTAAAGTTCCATCTAGATCAACAACATGTAAATTTTTAAAACCGTGATCTTTATATTTTCCAGCTTGTTCAATTGGAGATATTTCGTACTCAGTTTTATTGTCAAAATCTCCTTTAACTAATCTTACGCACTTTTTATCTTTAATATCTATAGCTGGAAATATTTTCATTTATAAACTTATAAAATTATTAATTATTTTAAGTCCCATCTTATCACTCTTTTCAGGATGAAATTGAGTTCCAAAAATGTTTTCTTTTTCAACAGAACAAACAATATTTGAAGAATAATCAGTAGTTGCTGAAACTGCATTTTTGTCTTCTGGAATAAATTCATAACTATGAACAAAATACATGTGAGAATTATTTTTTATATCTTTAAAAAT
>ERZ802830.2996-NODE-2996-length-14683-cov-5.16824_pt1 | contig 14683 bp, 15 predicted proteins | sample MGYA00345654_ERZ802830 | MGnify/ENA primary metagenome ERZ802830 (study PRJEB30503, sample SAMEA104212375) | marine metagenome | biome: Westerlies Biome; feature: [SRF] surface water layer (ENVO:00010504) within the epipelagic zone...; material: water... | reverse complement strand
ATATGATAGATAAACAATCGGGGTTCGTAGAACAAACCTGCAAACCAAGTAACCACAAAAATTAAGTGAAGGGATTTTATATAATTGTAATACTCCATTGGTTTTCGGGTCTGTTGGTCTTATTGGTATAGAACAGATAAAGGAATTACAAATTACAAAAACTTAAACAAATGCAAATGTTTATTTTGAGGGGATATCTTTAGGAATTCAAATATTTTCTGAGTTCGTAAACCAAAAAACTACCAGTGACGATGGTTGCGAGTAATTCTGCAATAGGGAATGCCAGCCAAACCCCATTAATACCCATAAAACTGGGAAAAATATACAGCAATGGGATAAAGAATAATCCCTGACGGGTCAAGGTAAGCAGCAGTGCTGGAAGCGCTTTGCCGATAGCTTGATAGTAGGCCGCACCGATCAATTGAATACCCACAATTGGGGTGGCGGCAAAGACCCACCGAATCGCTGCTGGTGCTTTTTCCAACACCAACGGTTCGCTGGTAAAAATACCTCCGATGGAATTAGAAAAGACATTGATCATTAGAAAAACCAAAGTCGCGAATCCTGTTGCGTATAGAATTGCTGTTCGGATGACTTGTTCCACTCTTTTTTTATTTTTGGCTCCATAATTGAAACCTGCAATGGGAATAAAGCCCTGAGTAATCCCCAATACGGGGAAAAGCGAAAACATCAATAGTCGGCTGATGATGGCATAGACCGCCACAGCCGATTCTCCCCCCAAACCAAAAAGTAAGTTATTGACCAACAAAACCGAAAGACTGACCACCCCTTGTCGTGCCAAGGTTACAGATCCCAAAGCGCCAATCTCTTTGGTGATTTTGCTATCCAACTTAAAGTCACCGATGTTGAGATGCAATTCAGAACTATTTGAATTGAAGAAATAAAGAATATAGAGGGCGCAAACCCCATAGGAAAGGGTAGTGGCCCATGCAGCACCGTGCATTCCAAAATCGAAAACATAAATCAGGACATAGTCCAAAATCAAATTTGAAATCGAAGGCAGCATCATGGCGTACATCGCATTTTTGGGTTTGCCCACTGCTCGAATGACATTGTTACCCATCATGCAATAACCCAAAATGGGTACTCCATAGAGTACTATGGTATAGTAGATTTTGGCCGGCTCATAAAGCGCACCTTTTCCTCCAAAAGCAGGGATAATGCTTTCGACAAAAAGCAATCCAAAAAGGACAAAACTTATGGTCAGAGAAAAGGTCAAAACAATTTGATTACCAAAGGTTTTGGTAGCCTTAGCAAAGTCGTTTTTACCTAAGGATCGGGAGATGATAGAACCGCCGCCTAAACCGATGGCCATGCCCAGTGCTGCAATAAAAAAAGAAACCGGCAATACCACATTGATGGCGGCGATGGCATTGGCACCAATCCATTGTCCAACAAAAATGGTGTCGATCAAAATATTGAGTGACATGACCAGTATACCAATAGATGCGGGTACAGCCTGTTTGATAAGTAACTGAGGTATGGCGTGGGTGCCAAAAGAGGCTGAACCATCTTTCATGCAGTAGTGGCTGTTTCAGCTTTAGCCCATTGATCAATCCAGCGGCTCATTACATTGACCCAATCCGGTCTGGTGTTGATACAGGGAATCACGTGAAGTTCCTCTCCACCTTTTTCTTCAAAATCTTCTGCAGCTTCCATTCCAATTTCTTCCAGTGTCTCTAGGCAATCTGAGACAAAAGCAGGGGTAACAATGGACATGTTTTTGATTCCTTTTTTGGCAAATCTTGCAACCGTTTGGTCAGTGTAGGGTTGCAACCAAGGATCAACCCCCAGTCGAGATTGAAAACTTGTAGAATAAGTGCCCTCTTTCAGTTCGAGGTACTTTGCCACCTGTCGGGTGGTTTCAAAACACTGATGACGATAGCAGTATTGATGTGCCTCGGAGGCTGTTTGACAACAGCTTTTGTCAATCTTACAATGAGACTTGGTGATGTCCGATTTTCGGATATGACGCTCGGGAATCCCGTGATAGGAAAATAATAAATGTTCCCATTCCTTGTCTTTTAAATCTTCTTGAATGCTTTCGGAAAGCACTCTGACGTAATCTGGATGATTGTAAAAAGGAGGCAAAACCGTAAACTCTAATTCTGGATATTTCGCATTTTTAATTTCTTCGGCCAATACCAAAATGGTCTCTGTGGTGGCCATGGCAAATTGAGGGTAGAGGGGAATCAACATGATCTCATCTACACCTTGATCTACCAACGATTTGATGCCTTCTTCAATGGATGGGGAACCATATCGCATGGCCAGACCCACAGTAACAGAAACTTTTTTTTGTACGGCTTCTTGTAATCTTTTGGACAGCACAATCAAAGGAGACCCTTCGTCCCACCATATTTTTTTATAGGCCTTAGCCGATTTTTTAGGGCGGGTATTCAAAATAATGCCCTTTACCAAAAAAGTTCTCAAGGCTTTGGGCAGGTCGATCACCCGCTCATCCATCAGAAACTCACCTAAATATTTCTTTACATCCTTGGGGTTGGGGCTCTCTGGTGAGCCCAAATTGATCAATAATGCACCTTTCATCTACATTTTTTTACGAAGATACAGACATTAAATATTTTTTGGGAGTCGTCCCAAACTTCTTTTTGAAAGCCGCAATAAAATGACTGGAAGTACTGTAACCTAGCTTGATGCTGATTTCGTTGATGTTGTGTTGTTTGGCATTGAGCATGCTCCGTGCCTCGTTCATTTTGTGATCCAATAAATATCCATAGACCGTATCTCCATAGATTTGCTTGAACCCTTCTTTGAGTTTTTTGAGATTAAGTCCAATTTCGGCCGAAAGCTCCTGAAGCGTTGGAGGCTCTGTCATTTTACTCAATATGATTTCTTTGGCCTTTCTGATTTTTCTAACATTTTCCTCATCCACCAAAAAGGGACATTGTTCTACATCGGCATCCTCGCTTTTGTTGAAAAACAAACTCAATAATTCATACACTTTACCCTTGAAATAGAGGGTTTGCATACTCTCGTGGACTTTGGCTTCCAGGATTTGACTCAAAATCACACTCATGGCTGGACTTACGGGCCTGGTGTCATAATATTTTTTGGTATTGTTTTCAGGGCTTAAAAAATGAATATGATCGGCATCTTCAGAAAATAAACTGTGGAATTTTTTGATGGAAATCACCAAGCTTACAACGGCCGAGTCGGGGGTCAGATTCAAGTCAATCGGCAAAGCCTTCTGAGGATTGTACAACAAAATCACATTCTTGGATATCAAAGGCAACTGATAACTTCCACCATTAAACTCAAAGCTGCCCGAACCCTTTTGACAAAAATGAAACTGGATAAACTCCTGACTGACTGCCTCCTCGTACTTGAGGATTTTGTCCTCCTCATTTTTGTACCTCAAAATGTAAAAACCGTTTTCAATTATTGTCCTTTCCATTGTTCCGCTATCGTTGTTTTTGTTAAAAACCTTATTTAGAATTATTCTAATTAATTTTATTATAATCCTTTCAAAAATATTATATTTAAAGGAATTTTTAAAAAAACAGAGCAAAAAACCTTCTTGGTTGATAATAGTTCTTCTGGCGTTGTTTTTTAAATAGCCCTCTTTTTAATTTTGTATCGGAATTTAGATTGCACTTTTGAAAAATACCATTCAGTATTGTGTTGTTGGCTTAAGCCATAAGAATGCCGACCTTGCCACCCGAGGGAATTTTAGTTTGGATAAACGCCAAACCGAAAGTCTTTTGGCACAAGCTAAAGTAGATGGCGTGGAGGAATTGATGGTTATCTCTACCTGTAATCGAACGGAATTGATGGGAATTGTTCATGATCCCAAAATTTTGATCGATTATTTGTGTTCTTTCTCTGGTGGTGATGTTTCTCTTTTCATAGAAAAAGGCTATGTATTGAGTGATTTAGAGGCTCTTGACCACGTCTTTCGTGTTGGCTGTGGTTTGGAAAGTCAAATCATCGGTGACTTTGAGATCATCGGCCAATTGAAAAGAGCTTTTTCCAATTCCAAAAAACAACAAATCATCAACGGTTTTTCCGAAAGATTGGTCAACGCTGTCATTCAGTCCAGCAAGCGCATCAAAACCGAAACCCATTTGTCCTCTGGTGCTACCTCTGTTTCTTTTGCATCCGTACATTATATACTCCAAAACGTAGAACAGGTCAGTCAAAAGAACATTCTCTTGTTTGGAACGGGTAAAATCGGAAGAAACACTTGCGAGAACCTTATCAAGCATACCCAAAATGACCAGATTGTACTGGTTAATCGCTCTGAAGAAAGCGCTCAAAAAGTGGCTGGAAAATTCAACTTGGTCGTAAAAAAAATTGAGGAATTAAAATCTGAAATTGCTCAATCTGACATCATGATTGTGGCCACCGGTGCCCAAGATATTACCGTTGAGGCCTCAATGATGCCCAAAGACAAACCGCTTTTGATTTTGGATTTGTCTGTTCCTTCCAATGTCGATCCCCAACTAGCAGAGCTTGAAAATATTACCCTAATCAACTTAGACGAATTGTCTCAGCTGACCAATGATACCCTCAAAAAAAGAGAACAGTTTATTCCCCAGGCCAACCAAATTTTAAATGAAGTTAAGGCAGAATTTTTTAGGTGGGTCGATCACAGAAAATTTGCTCCTACACTCAAAGCTCTAAAACAAAAATTGCTTGATGGTCAAATCAAAGAACAGGGGGAGGTTCAGGAATTTTCTCAAATTGTTTATCGACTGACCGGAAAAGTAGCCAGTTATTTAAAAGAAAATCCGTCTAAAGCTGGTCAAACCATGGCATTATTGCAGGATGTTTATCAATTGGATTCAGATTTAGATGTTTGACAAAACTCTTCGTGTTGGGACCCGAGACAGTCAATTGGCCCTTTGGCAGGCTCATAAGGTTCTTGATCTGCTGAAAGTCTCACAACTCAAAACCCAATTGGTGGCCACCAAAAGTGCTGGAGACCTTAACCTTACCCAACCTATTTATGCTATGGGGATTCAGGGAGTTTTTACCAAAACCCTAGACATCGCGCTGTTAGAAAACCGTATAGATCTTGCTGTTCACAGTCTCAAAGATGTTCCCACCCAATTGCCTGAGGGACTTATACTCGCCGCTGTATTGGAAAGGGGCAGTGCCTCAGATGTTTTGGTACAAACCCATAAGGCCGATTTAGAAAAAGTATCCACCATTGCCACTGGGAGCTTGAGGCGAAAAGCCCAATGGTTGCACCGATATCCCCAGCACCATCTGGTCAATCTGCGAGGCAACGTCCAAACCCGCATGGATAAATTATTTTCCAGCAATTGGGAAGGTGCTATTTTTGCAAAAGCAGGTCTGGAACGCTCCGAAATCTTGGGATCTTATTTTCAAGAATTGGATTGGATGATTCCAGCTCCAGCACAAGGAGCTATTGGGATCGTCTCCAGGATTGAGGACATTGACTTGATCGAAGAATTACAAAAAATAAACCATCAACCCACCAGAAGATGTGTTGATATCGAAAGAGATTTTCTCCGCATATTGGAGGGAGGCTGTTCAGCTCCCATTGGAGCTCACGCCTTTGTAGCTCAAAACAAAATTCAGTTTAAAGGAGGTGTTTTTTCTTTGGATGGACGAACTGCTGCAACCACTTTTAAAGAAGTGGAAATAAACGATGGCTCTAATTTAGCAGCAGAGGCTGCGAAAGAAGTCTTGGCCAAAGGTGGTGATCAAATTATGAAGACTATTAAATATAGTAAACAATGAGATTGCTCGTCACCAAAATATTGTCTCAAGATTTTAGAGATCGTCTGCTCATGCATCAATTCAGTTTGGTTGAGCAAGCCTTTATAAAAATCAGCCTTATAGAAAACCCCAAAATTGATCAGCTTTTTGACCGTCTTATTTTTACCAGTCGAAATGCAGTCAATGCGGTTTTGTTTTCTCCCAAAATTCTAAAAATGATGGAAGGGAAAACGGCTTATTGTGTTGGGAAAAAGACCGCAGCACTTTTAGTCGAAAATGGGCAAAAAGTGGCCAAAATTGCTCAAAAATCGGAAGAATTGGCCTATTTTTTAACGAAAAACCATCAAAACGAGTCTTTTTCGTATTTCTGCGGGAAGCTCAGAACGCCCGATTTAGAGGAAATTTTACCCGCTCAGGGGATGGGGATTCAACCCATTGAAGTCTATGCTACCCATTTGCAAGATCATACCGTAAAAGGTCATTTTGATGGAATCCTATTTTTTAGCCCCAGTGGGGTGCGAGGCTATGCCCAAAGCAATGGATTTGAAAATACTCATTGTTTTTGTTTGGGAAACTCCACCGCCAAGGAAGTTGCGCTACACACTTCTCAATATACTGTTGCCAAGGAACCTAGTGAATCCCAACTTTTGTTATCACTAAAAAATCACATTACGCTACATGAAGAATGAATTTCTATTACAGGCCTTAAAGGGCGAAACTGTTGAACGTCCTCCAGTATGGATGATGCGTCAGGCTGGTCGCTATCTGCCCGATTTTATGAAGCTCAAAGAGAAATACGATTTCTTTACCCGCTGTCAGACCCCCGAGCTGGCCACTGAGATCACCCTTATGCCCATTGACCAGATGGGAGTAGATGCTGCCATCATCTTCAGTGATATATTGGTAGTGTTGCAAGCCATGAATATTGAGGTGGAAATGCGCGACGGTATTGGCCCTTATATTCCCCAACCCATCAACAGCAAAGCGGCTTTGGGTCAAGTCACCCTTCCCGATGTGGAGGAACATCTCGATTATGTTTTTGAGGCGGTGCGCATGACCAAAAAAGAACTGAACGATCGTGTCCCATTGATCGGTTTTGCCGGAGCACCTTGGACGCTATTGTGTTATGCTGTTCAGGGACAGGGTTCCAAAAACTTTGATCGTGCCAAGGCCTTTTGTTTTCAAGAACCCCAAATGGCAAAGGAGCTTTTACAAAGAATTACCACCACCACCATTGCCTATTTGAGGGAAAAGGTCAAAGCCGGTGTAGATGTCATTCAACTGTTTGACTCATGGGGAGGCTTGCTTTCTCCTACCGATTATCAGGAATTTTCTTGGCCCTACATACAACAGATTATCGATGCCTTAAGCGGGACTGTCCCAGTGATTGTCTTTGGAAAAGGCTGTTGGTTTGCCCTACAAGAAATGAGTAAATCTGGTGCTGCTGCTTTGGGAATCGACTGGACTTGTTCTGCCCGTAATGCCCGCTACCTGTCCGGTGGACAAATTACCTTGCAAGGTAACTTTGATCCCTCCCGATTGTTGTCTCCCATTCCTGAAATCAAAACCCAAGTCAAGCAAATGATCAATGCCTTTGGTAAAGACCGTTATATCGTCAATTTGGGTCACGGTATCCTGCCCAATATACCCGTAGATCATGCCAAAGCCTTTGTTGACGCCGTAAAAGAGTATCAATCCTGATCCCAAAACCTTCCTAGCATGAGAACAAAGTTCAATCGCTATATCGAAAAACTACAAGACAGTATCACCCAAAAACTCACTGAAGTAGACGGGAAAGCCCGTTTTAAAGAAGACCTTTGGGAGCGTTCGGGTGGCGGAGGTGGTCGTACTCGGGTGATAGAAAATGGTGCTGTTTTTGAAAAAGGAGGGGTCAATATCTCTGCCGTTCACGGAGAACTGCCAGAGAGTATGAAAAATTACTTTAAGGTAAAGGCTGGAGATTTTTTTGCTTGTGGCCTTAGTCTGGTAATTCATCCCAAAAACCCTTTTGTGCCTACCGTTCATGCCAACTGGCGGTATTTCGAACTCTACAACGACAAAGGCGAATTGCAAAATCAGTGGTTTGGCGGAGGGCAAGACCTAACGCCTTATTACCTTTTTGAAGAAGATGCCCAGCACTTTCATCAAGTATGTAAAGATGCTTGTGATGCCATAGACAAAGACTTTTATCCGCTCTACAAAAAACGTTGTGACGAATATTTTTGGAATACCCACCGAGGCGAAGCCCGAGGAGTAGGGGGACTGTTTTTTGATTATTTGAGGCCAGACGAAAAACACTCTGCCGAAAACTGGTATGACTTTGTCACCGGAATAGGTGACAGTTTTTTGGAAGCCTATGTACCCATAGTAGAAAAAAGAAAAAACATTGACTATACCGATGCCCAGCGGAAGTGGCAGGAAGTCCGAAGGGGACGATATGTGGAGTTCAATTTGATTCACGACAAAGGCACCCTATTTGGATTGAAAACCAATGGAAGGATTGAAAGTATTTTGATGAGCCTTCCTCCTCGTGTTCAGTGGCAATACAACCACAAACCAGAGCTCAATAGCAAAGAAGAAGAACTGGTCAACGTATTGGAAAACCCCAGAACCTGGGTTTAACTTATAAAGAACGACAATATCTATCCTATGTATCCTAACCAAAGAAACAGAAGACTTCGACAACGCCCCGCCCTCCGACAGTTGGTCAGTGAAAATCAAGTGATCTGTAACGATTTGATGCTACCCCTGTTTATTGCGGAGGGAACTCAAGTAAAAGATCCCATTGCGTCCATGCCCGGTTGTTATCGTTTGAGTTTGGACTTGCTCCAAGAGGAGTTGAAAGCCATTACAGATTTGGGAATCAAGGCGGTGCTTTTGTTTGTCAAGGTTGACGATGTGCTCAAAGACAATAAAGGAACTGAGGCCTTGAATCCCGAGGGATTGATGCAAAGGGCGGTAAGAACGATCAAAACTACCACTCCCGATATGGTGGTGATGACCGATGTGGCTTTGGATCCCTATTCTTCCCACGGCCACGATGGTATTGTGGAAGAAGGAAAGATTCTCAATGATCCCACAGTGGAGGTCTTGTCACAAATGGCTTTGAGTCACGCCCAAGCTGGAGCCGATTTTGTTGCACCCAGTGATATGATGGACGGACGTGTATTGAGTATAAGAACCACTTTGGAGGAGTCTGGCTTGACCGATACCGGTATCATGAGTTACAGTGCCAAATACACTTCTTCGTTCTACGGACCCTTTCGGGAAGCCCTGGACTCTGCCCCGGGTTTTGGTGACAAACGCACCTATCAGATGGATCCCGCCAATCGTTTGGAGGCCCTTACAGAAACCCTAAGAGACATAGAGGAAGGTGCTGATATTGTTATGGTCAAACCCGGACTGGCATATCTCGATATCATTAGAGACATCCGTGATAATGTTGAAGTACCCATCGCCGCCTACCAAGTCAGCGGGGAATATGCCATGCTCAAGGCCGCTGCCCAAAAAGGCTGGTTGGAACACGATGCCGTAATGATGGAACAACTCCTCGCATTTAAAAGGGCTGGAGCCAATCTTATCGCTACTTATCATGCCAAAGAAGCGGCACAATTACTCGCCTAAAAACCCTGATCTCTTAAACAAAAGACACTAAAAAACCATCTTTTTGTTTAACTTTATGATCCTGTTGTTTTGAGTCACTATTAATTTAATGGAGCAAGTATATTACAAAATTGGCCTACAAAATATATGTATAATAGTTGAAAATCAAGAAGTTGTACAAATATTTTTCGTAGATAAAATCCAGAATAATCCTGCATCTCTTTCTCCTTTGATGCAAAAGGTAATTCAACAAATTGACGAATATTTTCAAGCTAAGCGAAGAGAGTTTAGCTTTCCCATTCGTCTGAAAGGAACCGATTTTCAGATCAAAGTTTGGAAGTTACTTAGCCGTATTCCCTACGGTACCTCATTGGCCTATGTCAAGGTAGCTCAAGAATATGGCGATGCCAAAATGGTAAGGGCAGTGGCTTCAGCCATCGCCAAAAATCCGATACTGATTGTTGTCCCATGTCACCGTGTTATTGGTAGCGATGAATCACTGGTGGGCTATTCTGGAGGGATCGCTACCAAACGTCAACTTCTAGAGCTAGAGGGCTTCCCCAAACAATTTAGCGTATTTTAGTATAAAAAAACACATGAAACGACTTTTGCTCCGCCTAGGTTTAGTCATTACCCTATTGTTTTTGTTCCTATACATTTCGCCATACGACTACCTTCTAAAGGGTGTCAATACCATTTACCTTACGGGGCATACCACTGCTTATTTGACTGATTACCAAAGATTTCACAACGATACCGTATATGCTGCTGATCAACCCCAAGCTTGGCCATTACACCGCGATTACAATCGATATTCACTCAATCCAGAATTGGAAAGCTATCACAAAGACAGAAAATCCGTTGCCTATTTGGTCATTAAAAACGACAGTATTCTGTACGAAAAATATTACGATGGTTTTGGAGCCAATTCCAAAAGTAATTCCTTTTCGATGGTCAAAAGTATCATTTCAGCCCTGATGGGTATCGCCATTCAAGAGGGATCTATTAAGAGTTTGGATCAAAAAGTAATTGATTTTATTCCAGACCTCAAAGGGCCTTTTGCCAAGGAGGTAAAGTTAGGAGACCTTTCCAGCATGGCCTCGGGTCAGAAGTGGAATGAGGTATATTACAATCCTTTTTCGGTAACATCCGCTTCTTATTTTGTTGATGATTTGGACGCATTGTTGCTGAACCAACCCATTATTGAACAGCCAGGTCAATCTTTTCATTACCAAAGCGGCACTACCCAATTGTTGGGAATGGTTATCAAAAAGGCCACGGGCAAAACCCTTAGTGCCTATCTGACCGAAAAATTATGGCAGCCCATAGGCGCAACAGATGACGCTCTATGGCAATTGGATAGTGAGGAAAACGCCATGGAAAAGGCTTTTTGTTGTTTGGCAACCCATGCACGAGACTTTGCACGAATGGGAAAACTTTATAAAAATCATGGCCGATGGAACGGAACCCAATTGCTGGATTCTTCTTTTGTTGCCTTGTCCCTTAAACCCAGATTTGACGAAAGCCCGGAATACGGTTACGGATGGTGGTTGGATGTGGTTCAAGACAAAAAAGTATTTATGATGCGGGGGCATTTGGGACAATACATTTTGGTAGTGCCCGAAGAAGATTTGATCGTGGTGCGTTTGGGTCACCTGAAAGACAAGGATAAAGAAAGCAAGGGCAAAAGTTCAGGAGGGGAACCTTTAACCAAAGACATTTATGTTTACCTTGAAGGTGGAATGAAAATGATTAAAAATGTTTCAGAAAATTGACCTGAATCAACTGCTGTTTTTGGACATAGAAACTGTTCCAGAGAAGGCAACATTTGATGAACTTTCCGAAACGGAAAAAGAGCTTTTTGCAGCCAAAACCCAATACCAGCGCAAAGAAGATCAAAGCCCAGAATCCTTTTACGAAAGGGCAGGGATTTGGGCAGAGTTTGGTAAAATCGTTTGTATTTCCGTAGGGTTTTTTAATACGCTCAATGATGGGCGAGAATTTAGGATCAAAAGCTTTTATGGTGAGGAAAACAAGCTCTTGGTTGACTTTAAAGCCCTTTTAGAAAATCATTTTAGCCAGCCAGCTCACCTGCTTTGTGCTCACAATGGAAAAGAATTTGACTTTCCTTACATTGCCCGCCGAATGATCATACAAGGAATCGATTTGCCAGCCAAACTCAATCTTTTTAACAAAAAACCCTGGGAGGTGCCCCATTTGGATACCCTACATCTTTGGCGGTTTGGGGATTACAAGCACTACACCTCCTTGTCCCTAATGGCTCATGTTTTGGGTATCCCCACTCCCAAAGACGATATAGACGGCAGTCAGGTAGCTCAGGTCTATTACGAAGAAAAAAATCTGGATCGGATAGTCATCTATTGTGAAAAGGATGTGATCACCATCGCACAAATTGTTTTGCGCTTGCGCAACCAATCGTTACTGCAACCTCAAGAAATCCTTCATTCATGAGTAAAAAAAGACCCTTGTTGCAAGTAGAAGGCCTATCCATTTCCTCCCAAGAGCGATTGTTGCTCAACGGACTTTCGTTTACGGTCAATACTGATGAGATTGTCGCCATTGTGGGAGAGTCTGGGAGTGGAAAATCGTTAACGGCCCTCTCCATTGCTGGATTGTTGTTCCAAACCCCATTGGTGGTCAGCAGCCAAAAAATGCAGTTGAGCGGTCAGGAGCTTTCCCATTTGTCTCACAAAGATTGGCAAAGCGTCAGGGGGGAGGATTTGGGCATGGTATTCCAAGAACCCCAGTCGAGTCTCAATCCCAGCATGCGCTGTGGAGCGCAGGTAATGGAGCGTTTGGAAAAAAATAAGATCGGAAAGGAGCAACTTTTTCGAGCTCAAGTACTGGAGGCCTTTGCACAGGTGCAACTGCCCGAGCCTGAGCGGATTTTTAGGGCCTATCCTCACGAACTTAGTGGGGGACAAAAACAAAGGGTGATGATCGCCATGGCCTTGATCGGTAGCCCCAAGCTGTTGATCGCCGATGAGCCCACCACCGCCCTCGATGTGACGGTACAAAAGGAAATATTGACCCTGATCAAGGCCTTGCAAAAAGCCAATAAAATGAGTGTATTTTTCATCTCACATGACCTGAGTGTGGTGGCCCAGTTTGCCGATAGGGTGCTGGTGATGCACCAAGGAAAACTGGTAGAAAAAGGAACGGTTGAAGAGATTTTTAAAAACCCCAAAGATCCCTACACCCAGGGGTTGTTATACGCCCGTCCCCAACCCGACAAACGACTCAAACGACTGCCAACTGTGGCAGATTTTTCCAATAACTCTAAGTCTTTTCCTTCGGTAACCAAAGCCACCCGAACCAAAAAACACAAAGCACTCTATGCTCAAAAACCCCTGTTGGAGGTCAAAGGATTGGTCAAAGAATATCCCCTGACCCGACGTTGGTTTAAGGAAAAACAAAACCTAACCGCCGTTGATGCGGTCAGTTTTGACCTCTATCCAGGGGAGACCTTGGGATTGGTGGGAGAATCAGGATGTGGGAAATCCACCATCAGCCGTGCCTTGGTCAATCTCGATCCACCTACCGCGGGAGACATCCGCTATAAAGGTCGTTCCGTCATAGGACTCAACGCCAAGGCATTAAGGGAACTGCGCCAGCAAATCCAGCTGGTATTTCAGGATCCTTTTGCGGCACTACACCCCCTAAAATCCATCGGTAACGCCATTGCCGAACCCCTTTATGTCCACGGTTTGGTCAGCGGTAAAACCGCTCAAAAGGAAAGGGTCATTAAGCTTTTGGAACAAGTAGGACTGGCCGAAGAGTACTACCACCGTTACCCCCACCAGTTGTCGGGAGGGCAACGACAAAGAGTGGTAATTGCCCGGGCTTTGGCCACAGAACCCCAATTGTTGCTGTTGGACGAATCCGTCGCCGCACTGGACATTTCCGTCCAAGCACAGGTACTCAATTTACTCAACGACCTGAAGGAACAACTGCAATTGTCCTACCTCTTTATTTCCCACGACCTGAATGTGGTCAAATACATGGCCGATAGGATTTTGGTGATGCAAAAAGGGATTTTGTTAGAGGAAGCAGAAGCCGATGAACTTTATTTCCATCCCCAACAGCCCTATACCCAGGAGTTGATTGCGGCATTACCCAAGATTTAATAAGATCGGTCTTTAAAAGTTAAGGATTAGATAGATTGTAAACCGTCGTATTCATTCACTTGTTTTAGCCAATAATCCCTAAAGAATTTCCTTTTTAAAATTAAATAAGGTTTTTACTTCAAATATTTTTTTTTGATACTCCCAATTCTACTACTGTCATTAACCGATACTGGTTTCAGTCGTCTTTTTGGGTAAAAAAAGTAAATCAATGTCAAGTATAAGGTCTTGTAAATTGAGGATCTGTGCTTGTTGGTTTGTCTTTTCAATAGTTGTGGTGTAGGAATTGAATGATGACCATTCAATCATCTGGTGCATCAATTATTATAATTGGAAAGAGATTTTGAATAAAACGACCGATGTATTTAACTGATAACATTCTAAAACTAAAAACACATGAGACGTATCAACCTACTCAGTTTAATGGTACTATTATTTTTTTCTTGCACAAAAGACAAAGAGGATGTTTCTCCTGACTTAAAAGGTGGAACAGAGTATACTGTAACATTTAAAATTGATTGGAACAGTAAAGACTTTCCAAAAGACTATCCCTCAAATGCTCATTTTTCCAGGCTCATTGGATGGAGTCACGATGCTGAGCAAACATTTTTTAAAACCGGAACTCAAGCTTCAGCCGGAATAAAGAATATGGCCGAAACCGGAGGGACATCACCCCTTAGTACGGAATTGAATGAATTAGTTGAGGCAAAGAAGGGATTAAACTATTTTATTGGAGGTGGCTTGGGTTCAGGAACTGGGGAAATCGTCCTTACGGTGGAAGTAACAGAGGTATTTCCCGCTGTAACATTGGCAACAATGGTTGCCCCAAGTCCGGACTGGTACATTGCTGTTGTCAATATAAACCTTGTGGAAAACAATTTGTTTGTGAGTGAAAAAACAGTGGAGGCATATGTTTATGATGCAGGAACCGACAATGGTACAACCTTTAAATCTCCCAATCAAACTACTGATCCACAACAGCCGATAAGCTTATTTGTTGATGCTCCGCTTGGAGATGGTGAAGCACTAAATGCAACCATTGCAACGGTCACTTTTAATTAGTTTCCTCTTTAATATTAAACTTTCTCCAACCAAAATTTATGTTAGCTGTTTTTATGAATGTCTAAACCCTTAACCAAAACATCCCACCGATTTTAGGGTGCCGGATTAGGAATATCTTCATTGATTTCATCAATGGCTTT
>ERZ802830.2995-NODE-2995-length-14684-cov-7.16563_pt1 | contig 14684 bp, 15 predicted proteins | sample MGYA00345654_ERZ802830 | MGnify/ENA primary metagenome ERZ802830 (study PRJEB30503, sample SAMEA104212375) | marine metagenome | biome: Westerlies Biome; feature: [SRF] surface water layer (ENVO:00010504) within the epipelagic zone...; material: water... | reverse complement strand
ACAAAAAACATCGCATATAGATTGAACAGATTCATCTTCAGATATTTTTAATTTTATTTTTAATCTAAAGTTTTTTGTAACACTCAAAAAATTATAAACAACCGAGAATCTTTTGGATTCACTGGGAAAGTCAATTGCAGTTATGTCAATTAATGTATCAAGGTTAAATGAGGGATTATCTTTTAAAAAAAGAATTACCTTTTTTAGATCGTTTTTCGAACAAACTAAAGAGATTTCATCAGTTTGTACTTGAACTTTGTATTTACAAAAGGTCAAAAGATTTTTAATTAGTTCAGATATTTCTGCTACATATTGTTTGTTTAAAGTTATCATGTCCTGTAAATTTTATTATCTCTCATAATTTTCTTTTGAAGTTGAAGCATCCCATATAGTAGTGCCTCAGCAGTAGGAGGACATCCTGGAACATAAATATCAACTGGAACAATTTTATCACACCCTCTAACCACTGAGTATGAATAGTGATAGTATCCACCGCCATTTGCACAACTTCCCATCGATATGACCCAACGAGGTTCTGGCATTTGATCATAAACTTTTCTCAAAGCTGGTGCCATTTTATTTGTTAGTGTTCCAGCAACAATCATCACATCGGATTGTCTTGGACTTGGCCGAAAAACTATTCCAAACCTATCGAAATCATATCTGCTAGCTGCTGATTGCATCATTTCAACTGCGCAACATGCCAGACCAAAACTCATAGGCCATAAAGAACCAGATCTTGCCCAATTAAGAAGATCATTAAATTTCGTAATTAAAAAGCCATTTGAACTAATCTGTTTATTTAAATCATCAAAGTTATTGGCTGTTATTTTTTTTAGCTCCAATCTAAAGCTCCTTTCATCCACTCATAGGCGAAACCTATTGTTAAAACAAATAAGAAAAACATCATTGATAAAAACCCGAAAAGTCCAACTTGATCAAAAGCTACGGCCCAAGGAAAAAGAAAAATTATTTCTAAATCGAATATAATAAATAGAATAGCAACCAAATAGAATTTGACCTCAAACTTTGACCTAGAATCTTGGAATGGTTCAAAACCGCATTCGTATGTAGAAACTTTTTCTTTATATGGGTTTTTCTTTCCAAGAATTAATGAAAATAGTATAGCTCCAACTGAAATAGCTATAGCCATAAAAAGAAAAATTATAATTGGTAAATATTCAATCATTTCAATAATTATATAGTATCAAACGGTAATTTTTCATTTATTTATTAACAATTTCTCTAACTCTTTCAACACTCTCTTTAAAAAGAGAATAACTCTCGCTTTTTTTCAATAAATCTGATTTTACCGACCTAACTGTATTTGATAAAAAATCACACCCAACTTTTTTACTATTGCCTTTAAAGTGATACCATAATCCGCCTTCACCAACTTTACAATAGGAAAGTTCATCAATATAAACGTGATCCATAATAATTACTTTGGCATTGAATCCCAATGATCTAAGAACGTTTAAAGCCAATGGAACATTTAAAAGTGGAACCTCATAAATTCTTGCTGAGCTAGTTATAATTATAGTTTCATTACTTCCTAGCAACCCTTTTTTAGAATAAGGAACAATAATAAATATTTCATTGCCCAAATCATGTGAAACTTTACCCCCTAAAACAGAGAATGCTAATAACTTTGATTCTGCCACATCAGCAATACTTACTTGTGAGTTTTCTCCAAAGAAAAGTGACCTAACCTCGTTAGGGAGAAGTGATTCAATAATATTTTGCTGATAACCATAATCATCATAAAGCAAACTAATAGCAGAATCTAAGTTCATTGGTGCTGGAACAACCTGTGATCTAATAAATTCTTGAGCTATATTATTTTCTTTATTTACTGCACTAGCATACAATCTTAGTATTCTATTATAAGGAATTTCATAATAACCTATAATTTGGTCTCCGTATAAAGAGAAAAATTCACATTTTTCAGGATGTTTCAGAAAAACTTTAGATGAGCGATTAATAAGTGAGGATAATGTTGCGCCTCCTAACGTTACAAATTTATCAATATTAATGTAAACCGGATCTGCTTCTTTTAGTTGGTTTGCATAAAATCTAACAGATTTTTGTTTTACTTCCTCATCACTTAGTGGAGGCTGGTCCTCTAACTCTTTAGCAAGAGGGTTGAATTTTCTTAGTTTTAAATTTAAAAGTTTTATTAAATCAGAATCTGGAGAAAGTTTACATTCCTCATCCTCTTCAACCATTGGTTGGCCAGGAGGTTGAAAATCTGTATTTTCTATTTCTGAATCATATATATCTTGGGAAAAAGAAACAGAGCTACAAATTATAAAAAGAAAATAAATTAATTTATACATACTATTAAATATACATACAAAATTAAAATGATAAATACATTTTAAAATTCATAATATTAGGTGGCGGGAGTGACGGGACTCGAACCCGCGGCCTCCTGCGTGACAGGCAGGCGTTCTAACCAACTGAACTACACCCCCTTATTGGTGGTGGGCGGTGAGAGGATCGAACTCCCGACATCCACGGTGTAAACGTGGCGCTCTCCCAGCTGAGCTAACCGCCCAATAATTGGTATTTAATTTTATAGGATATTTTGATTTTATTTAAAAGATTTATTTTTATTCTTGTTAGATTATAAATTAGATTATTATGATTAATAAATTAGAAAAATTAAATAAAACTATAATAAACTGTAATAAATGCAAAAGATTAGTAGATTTCAGAAAAAAAATTGCCTCAGAGAAAACTAAACGCTTTAAACACCAAAGTTATTGGGGAAGACCAATAACAGGTTTTGGTGATCCTAATGCAAAAGTAATGTTTGTTGGTTTGGCACCAGCAGCCCATGGAGGAAATAGAACAGGTAGAGTTTTTACAGGAGATAAATCTGCAGATTTCTTATTTAAATGTCTTTTTAAAGTTGGATATAGCAATCAACCAAATTCTGATAATATAGACGATGGATTAAGATTGATAGATGCATATTTAACTACTGCTCTGAAATGTGTTCCGCCTCAAGATAAACCGACATCATTAGAGCTTAAAAATTGTCTTAATTTTTTTTGTCAAGAGATAAATGTAGTTAAAAATGTAAATGTTATGGTATGTTTGGGAAAAATCGCCTTTGATACTTGCATTAAATCACTTAATTTAAAAAATCTAGGATTTAAATTTTCGCATGGGAAATTAAACAGAGTAAGCAATGAATTCTATTTAGCCTCCAGCTATCACCCAAGTCCTAGAAATGTAAACACTGGAAGGTTAACTGAGGATAGTATGATAAGTTTTTTAAAAAAGTTAAAGAATTTAGAAGATCACATCTAATTAAAGATGTGATCATTATCAACATTATTTAATTTAGTGATTCTTTAAGGCTTTTACCTGCTCTAAATTTTGGAACATTAGCCGCTGGAATTTTGATTTCAGCACCAGTTTGCGGGTTTCTTCCAGTTGTAGCTTTTCTTTTAGTAACAAGAAACGTCCCAAAGCCTACAAGTCTGACGTCACCACCACTTTTTAATTCAGATGTAATTGTTTCGATCACAGAATCAACTGCTTTAGCGCTGTCAGATTTACTAAGACCAGTATCTTCAGACACTTTACTAACTAAGTCATTCTTATTCATTTTGCCCCCTTATAAAATATTTAGATTCGATAAGTAATTATATTATATTAACATTTAAAGTAGTCAAACACATTTTTATTAATGTCTTAATGTATTTTCCTTAGGGTTTACAGGTTTTTCAGTAATCTTAACTTTATCTTTTTTGCTTGGCTTGTAAGGAATAATTTTAGAGGTAAAAGCTTTCCTAAGTATTTCGTTAGCATTATCAATAAAGTGGATTTCTATTTTATTAAGAATTTCTTTTTCATTAATTTCTACAAGATCTTTTTTATTTTCTTTAGGCACAATGACCTCTTTAATTCCACCTCTTACAGCAGCAAGAAGCTTCTCTTTTAACCCACCGATAGGTAGCACTCTGCCTCTAAGTGTGATTTCTCCAGTCATTGCTATATTATTTTTTATAGGTACTCCAGTGAAGGCTGAAACAATCGATGTAAACATGGCTATTCCAGCAGACGGCCCATCTTTTGGGGTGGCTCCTTCTGGAACATGAACATGAATATCATACTTATCAAAAACTTGGGGTGATATACCAAACTTAACAGCATTTGAAATTACAAAGCTTTGAGCTGCTTGCACTGATTCCTTCATTACTTCGCCGAGTTTTCCTGTATAAAGTGCTTTACCCTTACCTGGCATAATAACAGATTCGATTTGTAAAAGTTCCCCACCCACTTCAGTCCAAGCTAATCCGGTACATACACCAACTAACGGCTTACTTTCGATTTCTCCATACTTAAACTTTTTAACTCCTAAATAATTTTCTATATTCTTCTTGGATATAGAGGAAGACCTTCTTTTTTTAATAATTATATTCTTTAGCACTTTTCTAAGTAGTTTTGAAATTTCTCGCTCTAAACTTCTTACACCTGATTCTCGGGTATAATGCTTAACAATACTTTCAAGTGCAGACTCTGCAATTTTTACTTCACCAGTCTTTAAACCTGTTTCTTTGATTTGTTTTGGTAGTATATATTTACTAGCTATTTTTAGTTTTTCACTCTCTGTGTAACCTGATATCCTGATCACCTCCATTCTATCGAGCAGTGGTTGAGGAATGTTTAGTGTATTAGCTGTAGTAATGAACATTATGTTTGATAAATCATAATCAACTTCTAGATAATGATCATTGAAATTTGTATTTTGTTCTGGATCTAGCACTTCCAACAATGCTGAAGCTGGATCACCTCTCCAATCTGCACCTACTTTATCAACTTCATCTAATAGGAATAGGGGGTTAGAATATTTACATTTTTTTAGATTCTGAATGATTTTTCCAGGCATTGATCCTATATAAGTTCTTCTATGACCTCTAATTTCGGATTCGTCTCTAATGCCACCAAGAGAGAATTTGATAAAAGGTCTACCTAGAGACCTTGCTATAGATTTGCCTAATGATGTTTTGCCGACGCCAGGCGGACCAACTAAACAAAGTATAGGGCCTTTAGGCTTATTTACTCTTGACTGAACTGCCAGATACTCAACTATTCTTTCCTTAATCTTATCAAGACCATGATGATCTTTATCAAGAACTTTTTGTGCCTTACTCAAATCTATTTCGGATTCGAGTTTGTTGTTCCACGGAATTGAAAATAGCCACTCCAAATAGTTTCTTACAACAGTGGCTTCAGCAGACATTGGTCCCATACTTTTTAATTTTTTAATTTCACTTTTGACTTTTAGTCTTGCTTCTTCAGTAAAATTAATTTTCTTAGCTTTTTCTTCAAGTTCCGAAATTTCATCTTTAGCGTCAGTTGTATCACCCAACTCTCTTTGAATGGCCTTGATTTGTTCGTTTAGATAATATTCTTTTTGAGTTTTATCCATTTGTTTTTTTACTCTGCTTCTTATCTTTTTTTCAACTTGAAGAACCCCAATTTCCTGATCAATAAATTCTATGATTTTATTTAGCCTGTCTTTTACAGAGGATGTCTCTAAAAGCTTCTGCTTATCAGATAATTTGATATTTAGGTGTGCTGACATTGTATCAGCTAGTTTGCTATAATCATTAATCTGGTTAAGACTTACAAGTAGCTCTGGTGGTACTTTTCTATTAAGCTTAACATAATTTTCAAACTGACTCATTGCTGTTCTGGACAATGCATCAATTTCTTTATCTGAAATATGTTTATTAGGAACATGGTCAATATAAGCTTCAAAAAAATCTTTATTCTCAGTAAAATGGGATGTCTTAGCTCTTTCTAGACCCTCAACAAGTACCTTTACCGTTCCGTCTGGTAATCTTAATAATTGAAGAATCGAAGCAACGGTTCCAAACTTATAAATATCTTGGATGTTAGGTTCGTCGGTATTCGCATCTTTTTGAGCAACTAAAAAGATTTCTTTTTCATTTTTTTCTGCAAAATCTAATGCCCTGATTGATTTGGATCTTCCAACAAAGAGTGGGACTATCATATTTGGGAAAACAACAATATCCCTAAGGGGCAATACGCAAAATGAATCTTTAAAATTTACCATCAGGCCTTTTTATTAATAATTTTACTAGGCTTATCGTAAATAAATAAAGGTTTAGAAGCTTTTTCAACAGCTTCTGCGTTTACAACCACTTCATTCACGCCTTCCATACCTGGTAAATTAAACATGGTATCTAATAAAATATTTTCAAGAATTGATCTCAAACCTCTTGCACCAGTGTCTCGTTCAATTGCCTTATTTGCTATCAAAGATAAAGCTTCTTCTGTAAAATCTAGCTTTACATTATCAAAGTCAAAAAGTTTTTTATATTGTTTAATAAGTGCGTTTTTTGGTTTAGTTAATATTTCAACTAAGCTTGATTCATCTAAATCATCAAGCGTTGCAATAACGGGCAATCGACCAACAAACTCAGGAATTAAACCATACTTCAATAAATCTTCAGTTTCAAGTTTTTTTAAAATTGATCCAATATTTTTTTCTTTTTTATCTTTAACTTCTGCCTCAAACCCTATGCTTGACTTATCACCTCTTCGTGAAATTATTTTATCTATGCCAGCAAAGGCTCCACCACAAATAAACAGTATATTAGTTGTATCAACCTGTAAAAAATCTTGTTGAGGATGTTTCCTTCCACCTTGAGGTGGAACAGAGGCTACGGTTCCTTCCATTATTTTAAGTAATGCCTGTTGAACACCTTCTCCTGAAACATCTCTAGTTATTGATGGATTATCTGACTTTCTGCTAATCTTATCAACTTCATCAATATAAACAATACCTCTTTCGGCACGTTCAACATTATAATCTGCTGCCTGGAGTAACTTTAGTATTATGTTTTCTACATCCTCTCCAACATATCCTGCTTCAGTAAGTGTTGTTGCATCTGCCATTGTAAATGGAACATCAATAATTTTGGCTAAAGTTTCAGCTATTAGTGTTTTGCCTGAACCTGTTGGTCCAACAAGAAGTATATTTGATTTTGATAATTCAACATCCAAACTTGGAGATGAGTTATTAATTCTCTTGTAATGATTGTGAACAGCAACTGATAAAATTCTCTTAGCATCTTCTTGACCAACAACATAATCATTTAACAAATTATAAAGTTCTTTAGGTGTTTCGACATTATCAGATTTGGGAGATGAGATAACATTGTTTTCTTCTTTAAATATATCCGTGCATCGCTCAACGCATTCATCACAAATAAATACAGTTGGACCAGCTATAAGTTTTCTTACTTCATGCTGACTTTTTCCGCAAAAGCTACAAAAAAGGGTATTTTTATTATTTTTTGACTCTACCATTACCTGCCTTATAATTTCAGAATATTTTAATCACTGCAACCTTTATTCCAAAATAAAAAATTTTTTTAATTTTTTACATTTGGTCTTTCAGAAACAACTTTATCAACGATGCCAGATTTTTTTGCCTCCTCAGCATTCATAAAATAATCTCTATCCATCATTTTTTCAATTGTTTCAAGTGACTGACCGGTATGCCTTTCATAAATTTTATTTAAACTTTTCTTTAAATTAATTATCTCTTTAGCATGTATTTCTATATCTGAAGCCTGTCCTTGGACACCACCAGAGGGTTGGTGTGTCATCACTCTAGAGTGTGGAAGACAATATCTTTTGCCTTTACTTCCTGCTGCCAATAACAGAGAACCCATACTTGCAGCCTGACCAATGCAAACTGTTGAAACATCAGGTTTAATATATTGCATTGTATCATATATTGCTAAGCCTGAAGAAACCACACCACCAGGTGAATTAACATAAAGAAAAATATCTTTTTTTGGATCTTCTGACTCTAAGAACAAAAACTGTGCACATATAACACTTGAAACCGCATCATTTACTTCACCAGTTAGGAAAATTATTCTTTCTTTTAATAATCTCGAAAAAATATCATAGGATCTTTCTCCACGATTTGTTTGTTCAACTACCATTGGTATAAGAGAACTCATAATTATTTATCTCCTTTATTTTGTTTGATTAGCTCATTTTCTTCTTTAAGAAAATCAGATTTAAATAACTCATCTATTGTACATTCTTTATCTTTCTTTTTACAACTATTTACTACATAAAGCATAACCTTCTCTTCCATAGCTACGCCTCTTAAATTTTGCATCAAATTTGGGTTCTGTTTGTAAAACTCAACTACTTGCTTTTCTTGCCCAGGATATTTACTAGCTTCGTCCGCTACAGCTTTAGTTAAATCTGAATCCTCAACTACTATATTATTTTTATCAGCTATAGAATTAATTATTAAGCCTAGTTTTACTCTCCTTTCAGCTAATTTTTTTGTATTTTTTTCATCTATTTTTTTATCATTTGAATTTGATTTGAGATAACCAAATTCGGAGTCAATCATCTTAGAAGGAATATCAAATTTTGTAGATTTTAGAAGAGTTTCACCAGCCTCCCTTCTCATTTTCAAATTTGATAGTGTTTGGAAATCAGTTTGCATTTTTTCCCTAATTTTATTTTTTAAATCATTAAGATTTTTTTCTCCAACTTCAGTTGCAAGCTTATCATCAATTGGTACCTTTTTTACTCTTTCCTGGATATCCTTGATCTTGATATCAAATATAGCATCTTTACCTGCAAGTTCTTTTGTTCGATAATCGTCTGGAAATTTTACTTTTACAGCTTTTGCTTCACCTACATTCAAACCAACCATTTGGTCTTCATAGCCAGGAATATATTTATTTGAGCCTAGCACAACGGTTTCATCATTACCTGAGCCACCAGAAAATACTTTATCTTTGATTTTACCAACGTAGTCAAAAAGCACTAGATCACCCAAAATTGATTTTCTTTTCTTTGTGAGAGGAGTAAATCTTTCATGTTTTTTTGAAATATCTTCTAAAGAATTTTTGATATCATTTTCAGTAATTTTTAATTTTGATCTTTCAATGGTAAACGATCCAATATCTATATTACCAATTTCTGGCATAAGTTGAAAACTTACATTTAAACTCATGTCACCGCCCTCTTCGTATTTATCAATATCTACTTTTGGTTGTATTGCAGGCTTTAATTTCTTTTCAAGAATCGCCTTAGTTAAATTTTCATTAATTACTTTATCGGTAACTTCAGGCAAAACGTTTTTAGAGTATCTATCCTTAATAATGTTTAAAGGAACTTTTCCTTGTCTAAAACCAGGAATTTTCACATCTTTTTGGATTTCGAGGTATTTTTTATCAAGTTCAATATTAATCTCGGGTGCAGGAATTGTGACTTTCCATTCTACATCGAGATCCTTAGTTTTTTTTAATTCTTCTATCTTCATATCATTTCTCTGGTGCGGGCGGAGGGACTTGAACCCACACGACTAATGTCACTAGAACCTAAATCTAGCGCGTCTACCAATTCCGCCACGCCCGCTTTTAATATTTATAAAAAACACCATAATTACTTTTAAATCAATTACTATTTTTTATTAAATTAAGTGTTTTTGGTATTAATTCAATAAAGTCTTCAACTATAGTTTTATTTTTTTTGCGTGAAATTTGGCTTTGTAAAAAAATTGAGACTATTACAGAATCCTCAATTCCAACACCCTGAGAAATCATACCCGCAATCATACCGCATAACATATCCCCAGTGCCTGCAGTTGCTAATGAGTTCTTTGATTCAATATCTACATAAACTTTACCATTAGGAAAGCAAACAACTGTATCATTTCCCTTAAAAATAATGGTATTTTTTATTAATTTTGAAGCATTTATACAATTTTCTATTTTAGATTTTTTATTACTATACCTAAAAACACGGCAGAATTCACCATGGTGAGGTGTAAGTATAACATTTTTTTTTTTCTTCAGGATTGAATAAAACTTATTCTTATCATTTTCAAAAATACTTATCGCATCAGCATCAAGTATTACCGGCTCTTTAACAGTTTCTATGAGTTTACATATTTTACTCTTCTTAAAATCCTTTCCTAAGCCGGGCCCAACTACAAAAATATTTTTTTTATTTAATGAGTGATTATTCAATGTTTCAACTATCGTTCCAACATCAGTTTTTGTGTAATAATTAAGATGTTTTTTTTCAACAGAAATTGTAGACAAACCAGCCCCAATTTTCCTTGAAGCTCTTGCAACAATTCTAGAGGCACCTGCCATTTTTCCACCAATTATACAAACGTGCCCTTTATCATATTTATTTATATCTATTTCATGGTCCAGTTGGATATTTTGAGCCATTTTTTTATTTATTATATTGATATTGGGCTTTAAATTTTTTGGTAATTTTAAATCTAAATCAAGAACTTTTACTTCTCCAACAAATTTTTTTGCTGGTAATAGAAAATGCGCTGGTTTAAAAAACCCCATTGCAAGTGTACAGTCTGCCTTTATATTTCCACCAAAATTTCCTCCAGTATCAGGATTAATTCCACTTGGTATATCAATGGAGATTATTTTTTTTTTTGAAAGATTAATCATTTTTATAATTTTTAAAAAGATTTCATTAAGCTTTCTGTTTAACCCAATACCAAAGATACAATCAAAAATTATATCACATTCATTAATTTTATTTCTAAGTTTGTTAAGATTAGAATCTATTTCTTTATTTATAAGAAAAACAGACGATTCTCCAGGGTTAAGTAACTTTTGAGTTTTGATTCCATCAAGACCATTTTTACCGGGCCCACAAATAAATAATATTTGCTTATTAGTAATATTTGTTTTTATGTAATCTTTTAATTTTGTTGTGGCTAAATTAAAAAGTTTTTTTTCAGAATTCTTTGATATAAACTCTTTTTCTGAATCGATCACTTGAGAAATTTTTAAAATTTTATATTTATACATTATGAATTTTTTTTATTTTATAATTTTACTTCTTTTTTCTACGAGTATTCAAGCGAATGTTAAAGTTAATTCTATTATTAAATTAAGAGAGAATATACCTGAGGAGTGTGGCCTAAGCTTCTCTAATGAAAAAGAAAAATTTACAGCTGAACTCACTATTAAAAAAAACGATACAAACAATACTTTAACTTTCTTTAAAGTAAATTCTAAAAGTATAAATATCAATCAGGCTAACTTAATAAGTTTTTCAAATGATATAGATAATATCCTTGATATAAAACCAATAATTAATGATGAGTTTACTTTGACTAATATGACCAAAAATGACGAAATGACTATGTTCTTCCAAGAGATACTGATAGGAAATAGCACCTTGATTGTTAATAATAAAAACTATGAAATTAAAGGACCTATTGATTCTAAAGTAAGGTTAGAGTATCTTTTTTGTACTGGAGAAATGTTTCTCCCGAACTATGAAAAAAAATGAAAAAAGTTTCTCTGAAAAAAATAAAAGAAATTTTATCTATGCCGTTAAACGACTTGATTTTTAAAGCTCAGACGGTGCATAAAAGTTCATTTCCAAAACTTGACATTCAACTTGCTTCACTTTTATCAATTAAAACTGGTTCATGCCCAGAAGACTGTAAATACTGTCCTCAATCTGCACATTACAATGTGGATTTAAAAAAAGAAAAATTGATTAATATTGAATTAGTAGAACAGGCTGCCATAAGGGCAAAAAAAAATGGAGCTGATAGATTTTGTATGGGTGCTGCATGGAAAAAACTCAATAACGGCAAAGACCTTGATCTTGTTGTAAAGATGATAAAAGCAGTAAAATCATTAGATCTTGAAGCATGTGTTACTCTTGGTTCAATTACTAAGGAACAAGCTTTAACTCTTAAGGAAGCTGGTTTAGATGCCTATAACCACAATATTGATACATCTCCAGAATTTTATAAAGAAATAATTTCAACAAGAAGTTTCGATGAAAGGTTAGAAACTATTCAAAATGTTCAGGAGGCAGGCATTAGTGTATGCTCTGGGGGAATAATCGGTATGGGTGAATCCTGGCATGATAGGGCAAAAATGTTGGAGGTACTTGCAAATTTAACACCACAACCTGAGAGTATTCCTATTAATTCTTTAGTACCAGTAAGAGGTACACCCCTTGAGAATAGAGATAAAGTTGACTCATTAGAAATGGTAAGAATCATAGCTTCAACAAGAATTATTGCTCCAAATTCAAGAATTAGATTATCAGCAGGAAGAAAAGACTTATCAAAAGAGGCGCAACTATTGTGTTTTGTAGTTGGAGCTAATTCAATATTCTATGGGGACACACTTTTAACAACTGAAAATAACGATATGCTTAATGATAAAGATTTGATTGCACAATACAATAACCACCATAAAGATATTCTCAATTCGAAAGGTTTATAAAACCGTCTCTATTTGGCATAATGATTTCAGATAATTTTTTCTTATCGATAACCTCACCTTCAAAAAGATCATTAATTTTTAAAATATATCCTGTAATAGAATAAATATCTTGGTCAGAGAAGTATTCATCATTTTGATTTCTTTTTGCTCTTTTTAAATAATCAAAAATCTTGGGTGCATAAGGCCAGTAATTTCCTACAGTTTTTGAAACATTATCACCAGATAATTTTTGACTTCCAACTAATTCTGGTGCAGTTAATCCCTCAGCAGAATAACCGTGACAATTACTACAATTTATTTTGAAAATTTTTTTACCACTTGATACTTCTCCTTGAGTTTCTGGTAAATTAGAACCATCTATTTCAATTGTTGTTATTTCATTACAAATTACTGATGAATAAAATATTAAACTAAATATAAGTATGTTCAACATCGCCATTTGCTTTAATTTTCCATGAAGTAATTCCGTTAAAATGATAGGTGGCATTTTTTCCCATTTTTTTTAACACTTGCTCCCTTGTGGGTTGAATTCTTTGTCTTTTATCTATACATCTTGACTGAATTATGGTCTCTTTTCCTTTCCAAATAAAAATATAGTTAAATCTTACAACTGAAATATTTTCTGAATATATATCAGTTTTTTGCCATGATTTTCCTCCATTTACAGAAATTTCTACTTTTTCAATATTAGACGATCCAGACCATGCATAACCTGAAATTAGAACTTTACCTTTTTTTACTCTATCACCGAAAGTAGGTTTAGTAATTACTGATTTCAAATCCATTACAAAACTAAATTGTCTTGCCTTACCGTTACTTAATAAATCTGTATATCTTGATGTCTCATTTCTTGTATAAGCAGGTCCTTTTCTAAATTTTATCTCTTTAAGCCACTTTACATGTGTTGACCCTTCCCAACCAGAGATAATTAATCTTAAAGGATAACCTTGCTCGGGTCTTATTGGTTCACCATTTTGATAAAAAGCTATCAAACTTTTTTCTTTAACAACTTTAATTGGTAAACTTATGTTATATGACCCTTTATCAAAACTTGTGAATTCAATCCAAATATTCTTTTTATTTCTGTATAAACTTAAAAACTCCTCTAAAAGAATTTTTAATGAAATCCCAGTCCATTCTGATATTGAAAAAAGTCCATGGATATGATCTACGGAAGATTTTATTGGGCGTGGATTATACATAACATTTGAGTTGCCGCCGCATTCTATAAAAGTTTTGATAGTTAACAAATTTTCATTTTTCAAATCGTCAATACTAAATATTCTCTTACGACCTTCTAAGTCAATGATTTCTAGTCTATATTCTTCTGGTTTTTTTATAGGAACTCCATAATGATGTCTTTCAAAATGAAGTCCATTAGGAGTAATGTTACCATTTAATTTACTTAAAGGGGTATAGCTTAGGCCATTTCCTTGTAAACTGGCGTTAGCAATTATCCATCTAAAAATCTTTTCGTATTTACTTGGCTGACCATAATATCTAAATCCAGTCATTTCCTCATACTCTGAAACGGTTGGATGGGCTTTCACTTTCTTTTTAAATAATATCAAAGAAAACAAAATAAAAAAAAATCTAAAAAAGTTTCTTCTCAGCTTCATAACCAATCTAGAAGTTATAATTACATATGGCTTGAAAGTTGCAACATTAATATACAGTTAATATTTAAGTAATATGGCTAGATATTTTAAATCAATTAATAAAAAAAGTGTGCAAATTGACGTATTCCACGGATGGGACATGAAATTGAAGCAATGGTTTGTTGATGTAAAAATGTCTGGCTTTATTGGGGGTAACATAAAGCAGCTTTTCAAATCTCAAGAAAGCTACAATAGTTTTTTAAAAAAGTTCTTAGGATAGTTTATTATTAACTTATAATCGTTACTAATGGCGATAAAACCAACATTTGAAATTGTGTTGTTTCAACCTGAAATCCCTCCTAATACAGGGAACATTATTCGTTTATGTGCAAATACTGGGTCTAGATTACACCTAATTAAGCCCCTAGGGTTTGATTTAAGTACAAAATCACTTAGAAGAGCAGGCTTGGATTATAAAAAGAATGTTGAAATTTTAACATACAAAAACCTAAATAATTTTTTTGAAAAGCATTCCAAACAAAATATCTACATGTTTACGAAATTTGGAAATACTTCATATGAAAAAGTAAAATATAAACACGGTGACTTCCTATTTTTTGGATCAGAATCAAAAGGTTATACTAATGAAGTTTTTAAAATTATGAAAAACAGAATTAAAATTTTTATACCAATGTTACCAAGTAGTAGAAGTATAAATTTGGCTAATTCTGTATCTATATGTTTATTTGAAGCATGGCGACAAAAT
>ERZ802830.2991-NODE-2991-length-14694-cov-9.11374_pt1 | contig 14694 bp, 13 predicted proteins | sample MGYA00345654_ERZ802830 | MGnify/ENA primary metagenome ERZ802830 (study PRJEB30503, sample SAMEA104212375) | marine metagenome | biome: Westerlies Biome; feature: [SRF] surface water layer (ENVO:00010504) within the epipelagic zone...; material: water... | reverse complement strand
TAACGTTGATCGACGTCACCGACACCGATGTCATCCTGGACAGCCTCACGACCGGGGTGCACACGCTATGGATGGAGTCTCCGACTAATCCCCTTCTCGAGGAAGCCGATCTCGCGATCTGCCTTCCGGCCGCACGATCCGCCGGCGTCCGCACCGTCGTGGATAACACGTTCGCGACGCCGATCTTGCAACGACCGTTGGAACTCGGGGCGCATGTCGTGATGCACAGTGCGACCAAGAGCCTGTCCGGGCATTCCGATCTACTCCTCGGCGCTCTTGTTACCGAGGACCCGGAACTGGCGGAGGAACTCCGCACCCGACGCATTCTTCTCGGTGCTGCGCCGAGCGCTTTCGACGCGTATCTGGCTTTGCGCGGCATCCGAACATTGGCTCTTCGGATCCAACGGGCTGAATCAAGCGCGCAGTTTCTCGCGGACAAGCTCCGCAGCGAACCCGCGATCAGCCGTGTTCGACAAGCCGGAACGATGGTGTCGATCGAATTCGGGGGCGATGTGGCCCGAGCAGACCGGGTGTGTCACGGAACTCGGTTGTGGGCGCATGCCACCAGCCTGGGTGGCGTCGAGTCGCTGTTGGAGAGGCGTCGCCGCTGGCCCCTGGAGGCCGAGCACGTGCCCGATGATCTCGTTCGATTGTCGGTCGGCATCGAGGATCCGTCCGATCTATGGGCCGACCTCGCGCACGCGATAGCCGCTGCTTGATTCGCGATCCGTCAGGGTCCGAGGTCGGATTCGGCTCGGGTGTCTCGAGCCATGAAAGCGGCGGCCATGACCGTCGGCGAGTGATCGTGATGCAAAACGTTGACGACCTGCTCGGTTATCGGCATCTCGACCCCGTGCTCGCGGCCCAACTCGAGAATGGGCGTGCAACTCTTGTACGCCTCGCACGTCTGTCGCGTGATGTCGATGGTTTCCTGCACCGTCAACCCCGAGCCGATGTTCTCTCCGAAGGTTCGGTTGCGCGAGAGCGGTGACTGGCACGTTGCCACGAGATCTCCGACGCCGGCCAAGCCCTGGAACGTCATCGGGTCGGCCCCCAACGCCACTCCGAGTCGCGCCATTTCGGCCAGGCCGCGGGTGATCAGGGACGCCTGCGAATTCTCTCCCAGGCCCATACCCACCGCCATGCCGTTGGCGACCGCGATCACGTTTTTCACTGACCCACCGATCTCTGTTCCAACCACATCGGTGGTCCAGTACGGCCGGAAGTAATTGGTAGTGCAGATGGCCTGCACCTGCTGGGCAGTGTCGGCGTCCACGCTGGCCACGGTGGACGCGGTGGGTTGGCGTTGGACGATCTCACGGGCGAGGTTGGGGCCGGAGACGACGGCTACCTGGTTTGGGGGGGTCCCCAGCAACTCATCGATGACTTGGCTCATGCGCTTGCTGGTGCCGATTTCGATGCCTTTGATGAGCGAGATGATGACGGCCGATTCCGGGATGAACGGTTTCCAGTGCGAAACATTGGCGCGCACCACCTGCGACGGGATAGCCAGCACGACGTAATCGGCTCCCTGCAACGCTTCCTGAGCGGTGAGGGTTGCGCGCACTTCGGCCGGCAGTTCAATGCCCGGGTGGTAGGTGCGGTTCTGGTGGATCGTCGTGATCTGCTCGACGGTCTTGGGGTCCCGGGCCCACATGGTCACCTCGCATCCGGCGTGCGCAAGAACCATGGCGAACGCCGTGCCCCACGATCCGGATCCCATCATGGCTACTCGGGTCACTGGTTCTCCTTGTCGAGGGCCTCGGTCGACTCGCGTTCCTGCCGGCGGGCCTTCGCTGGGGAATACCGCTCGGTCGGAGCCTTCTGGCCGCGGATACCCTCGAGAAGCTCGGTTACGGCCTGGTCAATTCGATCCGTCGCGATATCGAGCGTCGCATGATCCATAGGACGACCGGCAAGGTCGGATAGATCCACTGGCTTCCCCGCCCACACGTGCATGGTCTTGCGAGGCAACAGGCGAAACTCCTTCTTATACGGGCCAATAACGTCACACGCTCCCCACTGAGCAACCGGAATAAGCGGACGACCGGTTGCCAAGGCGATGCGTGCCGCTCCCGTCTTACCGACCATTGGCCAGAGGCCGGGGTCCTTGGTGATCGTTCCCTCGGGGTAGACGACCACGCACTCACCTGCCTCGATTGCCGCGACGGCGCCACGCACGGCGGCAATTGCCTCACGGGTCTCCCGATAGACCGGGATCTGTCCGGCACTTCTAATGATGGAACCGACGATCGGGACCCGGAACACCGATTCTTTCGCCAGGAATCGCGGGGGACGATCGTTCTCCCACAGTGCATGCGAGATGACGACAGGGTCGAACCAGGAGATGTGGTTGCCGGCGACGATGATTCCTCCGTCGTCGGTATTGAGGTTTTCCATGCCCTGCCAGTCACGCTTGGTGAACCAGGTCATCAGCGGCCACAGGAGGAAGACCGCTATGCGGTAGCCCGGCCCGAGTTTCCAGGACCGGCGCACTCGGGGCACTCCTCCTCGCGACACCCGCGCAGGGTAGCGGGTCGGTGGCGTTGAATAGGGACGTGCCAAACAACCACAGCGCCGGCAAACTATGGACGGCCGTCGTTCCCGTGCGCTCCCTGACGGCGGGAAAGTCCCGATTGTTTACCGGGTCTTCCCCGGCACCGGGCCTTATTGAGGCCTTCGCCCGCGATGTCCTTCGAGCCTGTGGTGGGTCTGCGAATATCGGCCGGACCATCGTGGTGTCCCCCGACGCATCCATCGAAACTCTCGCGCGCGAGGCCAACAGCGAGTTCGTGCTCGAGCCTTCGGCCAGTGGAATCAATGAGGCGATTGCCTCGGTACGGGCGATCTGCGAGCCGGATCAACCGGTGATCGCCATCCTCGCCGACACTCCCTGCCTTACCGGAGCCACTCTCGACGCCGTCCTGGCACACGCGGGCGACTACGACGTTTCTTTCGTAGCCGATGCTGCCGGAACCGGTTCGACGATGTGGTGCACCCGGATACCGACCGCCTGCCCCTTCTTCGGTTCGCGATCCCGCGCTCGTCACCGAGCAAGCGGCGCCGTCGAATTGGGTTCGACCGCAAGAAGTGGCGACGACGCCTCCCTGTGGACGCGGGCTCGACGCGACGTTGACACCGAGGTCGACCTATGGGACGCCCATCGGATCGGCCTCGGCCCCGCGACGACACGTGTGTACGAACAAGGGGACGCCCGGGCGGGCGTCCCGTTGCACGATTGATGAAGCCGACTAGCGCTTCTTCGCGGCCGGCTTGCTCGCCTTCTTCGCGGTTGTCTTCTTCGCGGCCGGTTCCACAAGCTTCTTGTCGCCGGAAACAACGCCCTTGAACTCTGCACCCGGACGGAACTTCGGCAGCTTCGTGGCCTTGATCTTCACGGCATCGCCGGTACGCGGATTGCGGCCCATACGAGCCTTGCGTGCTGTGGACTCGAATACTCCGAAGCCGGCCACGGCCACCTTGTCGCCCTTCGCAACGGCCTTCTTCGTCTCGAGTAGAAACGCATCCACAATGTCGGTGACGTCCTTTTTGCTATGGCCGAGACGCTCTGCCACGTTATCGATCAAATCTGCCTTGTTCACGAGTGGTACCCCTCCGAAGGGCGCTGGGATGTGACCGGTCAGCCACCGGAGTGAACGTAAGCGTCTTCAGAGCCTGCAGGCCGTCGCCGCACCGTACAGCTCCGCGGCGCGGCACAGGATTTTCGTCACACGCAGCTATTGAGTATGAGGTGCGAAACTCGGGCGGCGCTTCTCGAACTCAGAGATGGCATCGGAGTGCTGCAGCGTGATGCCGATATCGTCCAGCCCTTCCAGCAGACGCCACCGAACGTAGTCATCGACCTCAAAGTCCGCCGTCAGATCACCGGCGCGGACCGTCCGCGCGTCAAGATCGACCGTGACCTGAAGGGAAGGATCCGCTTCGATAAGAGTCCATAATTCTTCGATCACGCTCTGGGCCACCTGGGCGGTCAAGAGTCCGCCCTTGCCTGAGTTTCCTCGGAAGATGTCGGCGAAGCGAGAGGACAAGACAACACAGAATCCGTAGTTCTGCAGGGCCCACACCGCGTGTTCCCGGGAGGAGCCGGTACCGAAGTCGGGACCGGCAACCAGGATGCTGACCCCCTGATATTCGGGTCGATTCAAGACAAAGTCGGGGTCCTTGCGCCACGCGGAGAAGAGACCGTCCTCGAATCCATCACGGGTAATGCGTTTGAGGTACTCCGCCGGGATGATCTGATCGGTATCGACATTGCTCCGGCGCAAGGGTGCGGCCGTTCCGGTATGCCGAATGAAGGGTTCCATGATGCGCTCCTCGCCTACGCCAGATCCGCGGGTGACGACAGGTGCCCGGTCACTGCGGTCGACGCGGCAACCGCCGGAGAAACCAGGTGTGTGCGCCCTCCGGGGCCCTGTCGTCCCTCGAAGTTTCTGTTGGACGTAGACGCGCTTCGCTCGCCGGGCGTGAGCTTGTCTGGGTTCATTCCCAGGCACATTGAGCACCCGGCTCCGCGCCATTCACCACCGGCCTCCAAGAACACCTGGTCCAAGCCCTCAGATTCCGCCTGCAGACGAACCCGAGCTGAGCCCGGCACAACCATCAGGCGCATTCCCTCTTTGACCTTACGGCCTTGAAGGATGTCCGCGGCAACCCGCAGATCCTCGATGCGACCGTTGGTACACGACCCGATGAACACCGTGTCGACGGCGACGTCCCGCAGCGGTGTGCCGGGGGTGAGATCCATGTACTCCAGGGCGCGTTCGATCGCCACCCGATCGACATCATCGGTGGCGTCATCCGGCGACGGCACCGACGCCGACAGCGGAAGACCCTGCCCCGGGTTGGTGCCCCACGTGACGAAGGGCGTGAGTGTGGATGCGTCAATATCGACGACTGCATCGAACTCGGCATCGTCGTCGGTGAAGAGGGTCTTCCAGTACGCGACCGCGTCGTCCCACTCCTGTCCGTTGGGCGCCTTCTCACGGCCTTGGACGTAATCGAATGTTGTGTGATCCGGGGCGATCATGCCGGCCCGCGCACCTGCTTCGATCGACATATTGCAGACCGTCATGCGTCCTTCCATCGACAAGCCGCGAATCGCCGAACCGCGATACTCCAGAACGTAACCCTGCCCGCCGCCGGTCCCGATCTTCGCAATCACAGCCAAGATGATGTCCTTTGCCGACACCCCCTCGGGCAGGTCGCCCTCCACGTTGATCGCCATCGTCTTGAAAGGCTTCAGCGGCAGGGTCTGAGTCGCGAGAACGTGCTCAACCTCGCTGGTTCCAATGCCGAATGCCAGGGCACCGAAGGCTCCATGCGTGCTGGTGTGGGAATCCCCGCACACGATCGTCATGCCCGGTTGCGTCAACCCCATCTGAGGACCAACGACGTGCACAATGCCCTGCTCGACGTTCCCGAGCGAATACAACGGGACACCGAACTCTGCGCAGTTCGTTCGCAGCGCTTCGACTTGCGCTCGCGACACCGGATCGGCGATCGGCTTGTCCACATCGATGGTCGGAATGTTGTGATCTTCCGTGGCCACCGTGAGATCCGGACGACGCACCGGTCGGTCGGCACCTCGAAGACCGTCGAAGGCTTGAGGGCTGGTCACCTCGTGCACCAGATGCAGATCGATGTACAGCAGATCCGGTTCACCTTCGGCAGACCTGACGACGTGGTTGTGCCACACCTTCTCGGCCAGAGTGCGACCCACTGATTCCTCCATGTCACCTCGTGCGTCAACTTCGGAACGCAACCTCCTGGAGGCAGCAGTCTACGGAGGAAACAAAAGGGCCCTCCCCTGCGGGAGGGCCCTTGTAGCCCCGACGGGATTCGAACCCGCGCTACCGCCTTGAGAGGGCGGCGTGCTAGGCCGCTACACAACGGGGCCGTGCCGAGCAAACGCTCATCGCTGGGGTACCAGGACTCGAACCTAGACTAACTGGGCCAGAACCAGTCGGGCTGCCAATTACCCCATACCCCACGAGACCGCATTAGTGTAATCATGACGCGTGGAGCGACCGAATCCGGGAGAGCGAGCGATCGGCGCCCAGCAATTCCATCGATTCGAATAGTGGCGGCGACACGCGACGTCCGGTGATAGCCAGGCGGACTGGCCCGAACGCCACCTTCGGCTTCAATCCACGTTCCTCGATCAGCGTTGCCCGCAAGGCACGCTCGATCGCCTCCGTGGTCCACTCATCGAGTCCAGCCAGGGCCGCCTCGGCCTCCCGGAGAACGTCATCGGCCTGGTCTCCCATGATCTTCTCGGCATCGCCGGCATCGATAGCGATGTCGTCTGTGAAGAGGAAGCCCACCATGGCGCTGGCCTGCCCGAGGGTTTCCAAACGTTCCGAGATCAGTGGCACCACGGCGCGGACCAGATTCATGTCCTCAGCGGACGGTGTTGAGCCAATGACTCCATCGCGCTGCAGGTACGGCACCAGGCGCTCCACGAGGTCGTCGATGGCCAGGTGCCGAATCCAATCGCCGTTGATGGCCGTGCACTTCTTCACATCGAAGCGTGCCGGATTGGGATTGACGCGCTCGAGCAAGAAGGACTGAGCCATCTGCTCTTTGCTGAAGAACTCGACATCGCCCCCCGGAGACCACCCCAACAGCGCGAGGTAGTTGGTCAACGCCTCGGGCAGGTATCCCCGGTCGCGATACATCTGCAACGACGACTCCGGGTCGCGCTTGGATAGCTTCTTGTTGCCCTCGCCCATCACATAGGGCAGGTGGCCGAACTGCGGCACCGGGCCGTCGAACACCCCGAGGTCGATCATGGCTTCGTACAGGGCGATTTGTCGGGGAGTCGATGACAACAGATCTTCGCCGCGCAGCACATGCGTGATCTTCATGGCGGCATCATCGGTGGGGTTCACCAGCGTGTAGAGCGGCTCCCCATTGGCACGCTGAAGAACAAAGTCAGGGATCTGCCCGGCTGCGAACGTGATCTCACCGCGAATGAGGTCATTCCACGTGCAGTCCCGATCGGGCATGCGAAACCGCACCACCGGGGCACGATCTTCGGCGCGATAGGCAGACCGGGCCTGATCGCTTAGGTCTCGACAGTGCCCGTCGTAGCCAGGGGCGCGCTTCTCAGCCATCGCCTGCTGGCGTCGTGCGTCCAGCTCTTCGGTGGAGCAGAAGCATTCGTACGCGTGTCCACCCGCAACGAGGGCGTCCACCATCGCGTCGTAGTCCGCCCGTCGCTCGGATTGTCGGTAGGGGCCGAAGGGACCTCCCACTTCCGGTCCTTCATCCCAATCGAGTCCGAGCCACTGCAGCGAATCGACGAGTGCTCGGTAGGACTCCTCGCTGTCTCGCGATGCGTCCGTGTCCTCGATGCGAAAGACGAAGGTGCCTTGGGTGTGTCTTGCGAACGCCCAGTTGAACAGGGCGGTTCGGATCAAACCCACATGTGGATTGCCCGTGGGCGATGGGCAGAAGCGAACACGAACATCACTCACGGGGCAGCACTCCTCACCGGGTTCGTCAACGTTCCGATTCCCGAGATACCGACACTGACGGAGTCTCCATCGGCGAGCGGGCCGACGCCTTCGGGTGTTCCCGTCAAGATGACGTCACCTGGAAGCAGCGTCATGCACGAACTTACGTAGGACACCACTGCCGGTACGTCATGCACCATCGCGTCGATGCCCCCATGTTGACGCTGCTCCCCATTCACACGCACCGTGATGTCCGCATCAACGACAGAGAGTTCGGTTTGAATCCATGGGCCCAGCGGGCAGAAGGTGTCGAATCCTTTAGCCCGAGCCCACTGTCCATCGGACTTCTGCACATCTCGCGCGGTCACGTCATTGGCGCACGTGTATCCGAAAACAACCTCGTCGACCCGATCAACGGGAATGTCCTTGCACATTCGGCCGATGACGATGGCCAACTCCCCTTCGTGCTCCACCCGTTCGGATTGCCACGGCAGGTCGATCGGGTCTCCCGATCCGATCACCGCGGTGCTCGGCTTCAGAAACAACAGCGGCTGATCGGGGACTTGGCTTTCCATCTCGGCAGCGTGTTCACCGTAGTTCTTCCCGACGCAGACGATCTTGGATGGGATTACCGGTGCCAAGAGTCGAACGTCCGCCAACTTCATCACGCTTCCCTCGGGGCGGATATCCACGAAGGGGTGGCCCTCGATGGGCGCGACGATTGACTCGTCCGTCACCTGATCGTCATCGTCGAGACCGTCGACAGCTCCGAACCAGATGTCCTCGCCGACGGCGAAACGGCAGATCAGCACCGCCCCACCCTAATGACGAACGAACCTCACGCCTGCGAGCGCATCAAGCCGTACGTCAACGCATCTTCGAGCGCCCGCCACGAGGCCGCGACGACGTTCTCGTGCACCCCGAGCGTGGTCCACTCCCGCTTTCCGTCGGAGGTCGACACGAGAACACGGGTCACACTCGCGGTACCGGAGGTGTCGGCGTCGCTCTTCTCGAGGATGCGGACCTTGTAGTCGATGAGCTCGAGTGGCTCGAGTTCCGGATGCAGGGATGTCACGGCAGAGCGCAACGCCTTGTCCAGGGCGTTGACCGGTCCATTGCCTTCGGCAGTGCTGATCATGCGTTCCCCGTTGGCGCGGACCTTCACGGTTGCCTCGGTGCGCACGTCACCGGAGGCATCCTGCTCAACGATTGTCCGCCACGACTCCACCTCGAATCGAGATTGACTCTCGTCGGAGCCCATAAGAATCAACTCAAAGGATGCGTCGGCGGCTTCGAAGGTCCAGCCCTTGGACTCCAGATCCTTGACCGTTTCCACGATGTGGGTAACCCGCTCGGCGTCACCGGTGATGTCGTAGCCCAGTTCCTTGCTCTTCATCTCCACCGAGGCCCGACCCGCCATTTCGGTAACCAGCACTCGCTGATCTCCACCGACGAGGGCGGGGTCGATGTGGTTGTAGAGCTCCGGATTCACCTTGAGCGCTGACGCGTGCAGTCCGGCCTTGTGGGCGAACGACGAGACGCCGGCATAGGCCTGATGGGTGTCGGGGGCGATGTTCGCTATTTCTGCGATCGCGTGCGAGATGCGCCGGGTTTCCGCCAATTTGCCTTCGGGCAGACATTCAATGCCCATCTTCAGCTGAAGGTTCGCCACGACGGGGAACAGATCCGCGTTCCCGGTGCGTTCGCCATATCCGTTCGCGGTGCATTGCACGTGCGTCACCCCCGAGGCTACGGCGGTTACCGTGTTGGCCACCGCGCTGGCGGTGTCGTCCTGGCAGTGGATCCCCAACCGAACGCCGGATCGAGCAGCCACATCCGCCACGATCTCGGCAATCCCCAGCGGCAGCATTCCGCCGTTGGTATCGCACAAGACCCCGACATCTGCGCCGGATTCGGCGGCAGCGACCAACAGGCGCACTCCGTAGTCGGGGTCGTGCTTGTACCCGTCGAAGAAATGCTCCATGTCCACGAAGACCCGCCGACCTTCACCGATGAGGAAATCGACGGTGTCTCGGATCATCGACTCGTTCTCATCAAGCGAGGTTTTCAGGGCTTGCTCCACGTGCCACACGTCGGACTTCGCCACAAGGGTGATCACCGGGGCACCGGAGTCCAGCAGGGCCCGCACCTGCTGATCCTCGGCAACTGCCACCCCCGCCTTGCGGGTTGCGCCGAAGGCGACCAACTGCGCATACGTCAACGACAGTTCGCTTTGCGCCCGTGCGAAGAATTCGGTGTCCTTGGGCAGGGCGCCGGGCCATCCGCCCTCGATGAAGCCAACGCCGTAGTCATCGAGCAGTCGCGCCACCGCGAGTTTGTCGACGACCGAGTACGAGATGCCCTCGCGCTGGGCACCATCGCGCAGGGTCGTGTCGTAGACGTGAAACGCGTCGCGCTGGGGAAGCGGTGACGTACTCATTTCTCCTTCTCTCCCACCATCAAAAAAGCCCCTCGCTTGGCGAAGGGCAGCGCGTCGAGAAAACTCGACGCGCTAAGTAATGATGATGATGCTGGTGATGACTGCGTTAAACACGTTGCATATCCTGCCACACCCCGCGAACGTGCCGGGTGGTGTTGTTGAAACTCCGGAAATATGTGATTGACCTTGCGCCGAAGAGCCTTCGAACCTGCACCTGTCCATGAGGATCAGAAGGAGAACGACGACGCCCCGGCTAGTCGGCGATCCGCAGGTGGACGTGACACAGGTCCCCCACACCCAGCCCTTCGGCAACGCGCACCGGCTTCTTCAGCGGCAAGAGGAAACTACTCATCTCCTTGCTGGGAAAGATCGACGTTCCCCAGGTGCTCGAGCCAATCGTGACTTCTACGCGGATAGACCCGAAGCCACCCCGACTCATCGGCATATCTTCGATCTCATCGGCTACATCCTGTGGAAGCGTGAGAAAGTGCCACGCGGCGTCGGACTTCCACAGCCACACCTCGGCCTCGAAGTCCCATTCCACGGCGGGGCTCGATCAGCAGATCGCGTGCAGCCAGTTGTGGCGGTCGGGAATCACTCCGGTCTGGATATCCAGTAGTTCTTGGCGTAGGCGTGACGTCACCGGCCCGGTGCCGCCATCGGCAACGCTCCACGATCCATGGGTCCGTGACTTGACTTCTCCGACCGGTGTGATCACGGCCGCGGTCCCGCAGGCGAACACCTCGGTGATCTCGCCGGACTCGCAGCCCTCCTTCCAGTCCTCCACGCTGATCTGACCCTCATCAGCACGCATCCCAAGATCCGCAGCAACGGTCAAGAGCGAATCACGGGTGATGCCCGGTAGCAGCGAACCGGTTAAGCGCGGGGTGACCAACCGTGCGGAGTCTCCCGACCCGTACACGAAATACAGGTTCATTCCGCCCATCTCTTCGATCCACCTGCGTTCGGCGGCGTCCAACCACACGACCTGATCGCAACCGTGCTGGGAAGCCTCTGCCTGCGCGATCAACGACGCTGCATAGTTTCCCGCGCACTTGGCTTCTCCGGTACCTCCCGGGGCCGCGCGGACGTAGTCATCGGACAACCACACGCTCACCGGCTTGAGGCCCTTCGGCCAATAGGCGCCGGCCGGGGACGCGATCAACAGGTATTCGTAACTGTCTGCAGGCTTGACTCCCAGACCGATCTCCGTCGAGAACATGAAGGGTCGAAGATAGAGCGTCTTCTCAGCATCAGTGGGAACCCACTCGTGGTCCTGCCGGACCAGCGCTTCGATACTGGCAACGAATAATTCCTCGGGAAGTTCCGCCATCGCCAGGCGGCGAGCGGACGCTGCGAACCGCTGAGCATTCTTGAACGGCCGAAAAGTCTTGATCGAACCGTCCGCGTGCCGGTACGCCTTCAATCCTTCGAAGATCGCCTGGCCGTAGTGGATGAAGTTGGTGGCGGGATCCAGCAGCAAGGGTCCGTACGGGACGAGCTCGGCGTCGCGCCAGCCCTTGTCGGCCGTCCACTTGGCTCTGACCATGTTGTCGGTGAAGTTTCTGCCAAATCCAGGATTCGCCAAGATCGCGTCTCGCTCAGCGCTCGGCGTCGGAGACGTCGACGGATTCGTCGATATGTTCCATAGGCGAGAGCCGGTTTCCGTCGCGGTCATGGCGTGAACCTACCGATCTGCATTCCCCGCAGCACCGGCGGCGAGCGCGTCGCCGATCTGCGATGTCGAGCGAACCGCATCGCCCCGCGCTTCTAGGTCAGATGCCACAGCGGCCTCCACCCACGCGGACGCCTCGCTCTCCCCGACATGGTCGAGCAGCATCGCCAAGGACATAACGGTTGCCGTCGGATCGGCCTTGCCCTGCCCTGCGATGTCGGGAGCCGAACCATGCACCGGCTCGAACATTGACGGGTTCGATCGAGACGGATCAATGTTTCCGCTGGCCGCCAGCCCGATTCCTCCACCGATGGCAGCTCCGATATCGGTCAAGATGTCGCCGAACAGGTTGTCCGTCACGACAACGTCGAATCGATCGGGGTTGGTGATGAAGAACATCGCCGCTGCATCGACGTGCTGGTAATCCGTGGCCACGTGATCGAATTCTGACGCAACGCGATCGAAGGTCCGCTTCCACAAGGACCCGGCATTCGTCAAGACGTTGGTCTTGTGCACTAGCGTCACGTGCTTACGCCTCTTGGTTGCACGCTCGAAGGCATCGCGAACAATCCGCTCCACGCCGAACGCGGTGTTCAAACTTTCTTCGGTCGCCACTTCTTGGGGCGTGTCTCGACGCAACACACCACCGGCCCCGACGTACGGACCCTCCGTGCCCTCACGGCACACGACGAAGTCGATTGCCTTTCCACCCGCAAGTGGTCCCTGGACGCCGGGATACAACTTGACCGGCCTGAGGTTCACGTGGTGGTCCATCACGAAACGCAAGGGCAGCAGAACACCACGCTCGAGGACTCCGGGCGGAACGGAAGGGTCGCCTATAGCCCCGAGCAATATGGCGTCATTGGCTCGTAGTTCCTCGATGACAGCATCCGGGAGCAGCTCGCCTGTGGCGTTGTATCGGGTCGCGCCCAAGTCGTAGTGCGTGGTCGAGACGTTGATCCCCGCCTTCGGGGCGACCGCGTCGAGGACTTTCATCGCTTCGGCAACGACCTCGGTGCCGATGCCGTCACCGGGAATCAGAGCAAGGTTTAGTTCTCGCGCCATGGTGCGAGAGCCTACTGAGTTGTTGCCTACCGAGTAGTTGCCTACCGAGTAGTTGCCTACCGAGTAGTTGCCTACTGGCTCGCTGCATCCCCAGGCCGACGGTTCGTGACGTCCCCCAGACACGCTGGTAAACTCCCGACATGCGTTCGTTCCTGCTCCTTCGCAGCCGCGGCGAGGCCTAGTTTCCGGCCTCCTCGTCGCGGAGGTTGTGCGTGGCCGGCCCCCGGCCCCCATTTCGAACGAGGAGCTCGTCGTGACATCAGCAAACGAATACGAGAAGGCCAACGCTCAAAAGCCGTCAGCCATGCCCTACGCCCGATACCAACCCTTCACCCCCATCGATCTTCCCGATCGCACCTGGCCCAATGCCGTGATCACGAAGGCTCCGCGCTGGTGCGCGGTCGACCTTCGGGATGGCAACCAGGCACTGATCGATCCCATGACGCCGCAGCGGAAGCTGCGCATGTTCCAGCTTCTCGTCGACATGGGCTACAAGGAGATCGAAGTCGGCTTCCCGTCAGCGTCGCAAACCGATTTTGATTTTGTGCGACAAATCATCGAAGAAGACCTCATCCCGGACGACGTGGTCATCCAGGTGCTCACGCAGTCCAGGGAGGCACTGATCGAGCGCACGTTCGAATCGATCCGCGGCGCTAAGCAAGCCATCGTTCACCTCTACAACTCGACGTCGACTCTCCAGCGTCGCGTGGTCTTCGGTCTCGATAAGGCCGGCATCACCGATATTGCAGTCCACGGAGCTCAGTTGTGCCAGAAGTTCGCCGACGAGATGAAGGGTGAGACCGAGGTCTACTTCCAGTATTCCCCCGAGTCATACACCGGCACGGAGCTGGAATTCGCCCTTGAGATCTGCGACGCGGTGACCGACGTGTGGCAACCGACGCCCGACCGGAAGGTGATTTTGAACCTCCCCGCCACCGTGGAAATGGCGACCCCGAACGTGTACGCCGATTCCATCGAGTGGATGCACCGCAACCTCGCGCGCCGCGACTCCATTGTCTTGTCCCTGCATCCACATAACGATCGTGGAACGGCAGTCGCGGCTGCCGAACTGGGCTACATGGCCGGGGCCGACCGCATCGAAGGCTGCCTTTTTGGAAACGGCGAGCGCACCGGCAACGTATGCCTGGTGACCCTCGGCTTGAACGTGTTCAGCCAAGGGATGGATCCGCAAATCGACTTTTCGGATATCGACCACATTCGACGAACGGTCGAGTACTGCAATCAGATTCCTGTTCATGAACGCCATCCCTACGGTGGCGATCTCGTCTACACCGCCTTTTCGGGGTCGCACCAGGACGCGATCAACAAGGGCCTGAATGCCATGCAGTCCGACGCGGACGCCGACCGTGTGGACGTCGACTCTTATCAATGGGCGGTTCCCTACCTGCCCATCGATCCGAAAGACGTCGGTCGAACGTACGAAGCCGTGATCCGCGTCAATTCCCAGTCCGGCAAGGGCGGCGTGGCCTACATCATGAGGTCCGAGAACAGTCTTGATCTACCGCGCCGACTTCAGATTGAGTTCTCCCAGGTGATTCAGCATCTGACCGACTCCGAGGGCGGAGAAGTGTCGCCGGAGGAGATGTGGTCCGCGTTCACCGACGAGTACCTTCCCAATTCCGACACACCCTGGGGACGCTTCTCACTGGTCTCTGTTCAGCAGGATTCCGCGGTCGACGGCGAAACAACAGTCAAAGCCGTCATCAACGACGCAGGCACCGAAGTGGCTATCACCGGTGTCGGCAACGGACCCATTGCCGCCTTCTGCGAAGCGTTGTCCACGGGCGGGGTCGACGTTCGCGTCTTGGACTACGCCGAGCACGCAATGAGTACCGGCGGGGATGCGCGAGCAGCAGCCTATCTCGAGTGCGCGATGGCCGGTCGCGTGCTGTGGGGTGTCGGAATCGATCCATCAATCACCACTGCGTCGCTGAAGGGAATCATCAGCGCGGTGAATCGAGCGCAGCGAAACGACTGAACCGAATCGCCGTCGCAGCCACCGGGACGTGATGCCC
>ERZ802830.2988-NODE-2988-length-14698-cov-7.05675_pt1 | contig 14698 bp, 16 predicted proteins | sample MGYA00345654_ERZ802830 | MGnify/ENA primary metagenome ERZ802830 (study PRJEB30503, sample SAMEA104212375) | marine metagenome | biome: Westerlies Biome; feature: [SRF] surface water layer (ENVO:00010504) within the epipelagic zone...; material: water... | reverse complement strand
GATGTAAATCCTATGACTTTTGAGCTCAAGAATTTCAAAGATATATTTGTAATTGGTGATTCTATAGATGCTGGGGATATGCCTAAGTCAGCTTTTTCAGCTAATAGTCAGGCAAAGATTTTAGCTACTAATTTGGTTAACAGAATATATGAAAAAGATTATTTAAATCCAGCATTTTTGAATACTTGCTACAGTTTTTCCTCATCACAAAGAGCCTTTTCAATTACATCTTGGTATAAACTTAATAATAAAAAGACTAAAATTGTATCCTTAGGAAGTAACACGACTAAAGTTGATGCTTTATCCCATCAATATTACGATGAAACACGTCAAGCCTATGGCTGGTATGAAAATTTAGTAAAAACAATATACGGATGAAATAGTTATAATTTTTCCATAATTTTTTTAATTATCGTATCTAAATCTTTCTTTTTGAAAAAATTTTGTCCTCTTAATAAACTAGTAATTCCTATATTTAACTGCTCTTCTTCAATTAATTTAGTTTCTAAACCAATTTTTTTTTTTTCATCATTTAATGTATTAACTAGGGAGTATAAACAACTTTTACTTAAACCAAGACTATGATGGTATGCCTTACCTTTTTCAATTTTCTTATTAGTTAGAAAAATAATTTTAGTTTTTTTCTTTCCTCCCATTATTGAGTTTAATTCCTTAATAATTCTCCAATAGCAACTAAAGTTTATTTCCATAAGATCATTCCAATCTCTGTGTGATAAGTCTGTAATAGATTTAAGCCCATTAAACTTTCCTATTAAGTTTATCATTACATCAATGTGATCGAAGTGAGATGATACGGTTTTAAAAAGCTCTAGATAAAACTTTTCAGATAAAACATCTGAGCAAAATGATATTATATTATCATTCTTAGATGAGGTTGATTGATATAATTCATTTACTTTCTCATAAGTTTTACCGTGGATAATTAATCTTGCTCCAGTATTTGCTAGAGTATTTGTTAAATATTGACCTATGAAACCTGTCGCACCAAAAATTATAATATTTTTGTGATCGAGACCTTCCATTATTTTTATTTACTTTCAATTAGGAGTGATAATTGAGATGAAAATACACCTGATTTTTGATCAACTAACTCCACTGGATAGTCACCGCTAAAATAATGATCTGTATATTCAGGTTTTTTTGAGTTTCTACCATTTTTATGCCCTAAAGCTTTGTATACTCCATCCAAAGAAATAAATTTTAGAGTATCAACTCCTATATAATCTCTGATCTCTTCCAATGAATATTTAGATGCTAATAACTCGTCTTTATCTGGTGTATCAATCCCGTAAAAACAAGGAAACATTACAGGTGGACTAGCTATCCTCATATGAACTTTTTTTACTCCACAGTTTTTTAACATCTCAACAATTTTTACTGATGTTGTCCCACGAACTATTGAATCATCAATCAATGCTATATTTTTATTTTTTAAAGAATTTAGATTTGGATTATGTTTTAACTTAACCGATAAATTTCTAATTGTGTTACTTTCTTGAATAAAGGTTCTGCCAGTATAATGGTTTCTTATAATTCCCAAGTCAAAATTTCTCCCAATTTTTTCTGCATACCCAAGCGCAGAAGCATTTCCGGAATCTGGTATAGGTATAACAACATCAATTTTTTCTCGATCATCCAAATTCTCGGCAGCTAATTCATGTCCAATCTTCTTCCTTACTTGATAAACATTTCTGCCATCAAGAATACTGTCTGGTCTTGCAAAATATATATATTCGAATAAACAAGGTCTAAGGTAAGATTTGGAAAAAGGCTTGATAGATTCTAATCTATTATTTTTGACAACAATTATTTCTCCGGGTTCAACATCACGAACAAGTTCTGCGCCAATAATATCTAAACCACAGCTTTCTGAGCTAAAAACATATGAGTCATTGAGTTTGCCTATAACTAGGGGGCGGATACCAACAGGATCTCTTACTGCAATTAGACAGTCTTTTGTCATTAATAAAAGAGAATATGCACCTTTAATAGAATGTAAAGAATAGATTAGTCTATCTATAAGGTCACCTCTTGATCTTGAAATTAGGTGGAGAATAACTTCGGTATCTGATGTGGACTGAAATATTGCTCCATCTTTTATAAATTCTTCTCTTAAAAAATTAGTATTAGTTAAATTTCCATTATGGGCTATTGCTATACCACCAATATTAAGTTCAGAAAATAACGGCTGCACATTCTTAAGGGCTGACTCACCAGTTGTTCCATACCTGTTATGTCCAATCGATAAATCACCTTTGAGGTGATTAAATATTTTCTTTTCTGAAAACACCTCGGATACTTGCCCCATACCTCTATGAGCAAAAAAGTTGATACTATCTGTTGTAACGACACCCGTTGAGTCTTGTCCTCTATGTTGAAGTGCGTGTAAACCTAATGCCACTAACTCAGCAGCTTGAGGGTTTCCTGAGATGCCAAAGATCGCACATTCATCCCTTGGTTTTTTATCTGAAAAAATTATTTTCATATCAATCTAAATTATTATTTATTATATTTTCTAAATCCTTTTTATTTTTTTCATTATAAGAATCATCCATATCTTTTTCTCTAAATTTTAATTTAGAATCTATACTTTTTTTAAATAAAAAATTTGATTTTTGCTCAATTTCTTTTCTCAATTTCTTTGAATATTCATTATCGACTTCCATGATATTGAATATTTCTTTATTTGAAATCTTTATAATTGGAACTAACTTTGAGCTTTCTAGAAAAATAGGTTTTGAGCCACTGTAAAAGTAGTCAAAACAAAAATAACAAAAGCAAATTAGTAAATAACCTCTTAATAATCCATAGAAGAATCCTAAGCTTCTATCTAAAAGTCCAGCAAAAGAATTTTTTATCAATGAAGAAACATTTTTAGTAAGAAATGAAAAAATAATAAGAAGAATGATAAATGAGAAAACATATGAAATTACTGTTGATATTAGAAAATTATCTAGCAGTTGGTTTATTTGATTTGAGACTATACCTCCATAAAGATACGAGATTCCAATAGAAAAGATCCATCCAGATAGAGATAGAATTTCCAATGAAAATCCGCGTATGAAAGCAAAGAATGCCGAAATAAATATTAATATTATGATTATGAGGTCAAGCATTTATATTTCTAAAGAACTCCTTCTATAAAATTTTTTAAATTTTTATTTTTGGTACTATATATTTTTTTTGCATTTCCATACCATTCTATTTTACCATTTTTTAAGAAAGCAACTTTTTCTCCATATTCATTGACGCTTGTCATATCATGGGTGATAGTTACTGCTGTAATCTTTTTCTTCTCAACAATACTTTTAACTAAAATATTGATCTGATTAGAGATTAAAGGGTCGAGTCCAGTTGTTGGTTCGTCCAATATTAGTATTTCTGGTTCTTTGAGAATTGCTCTGGCTAATCCAATTCTTTTTTGGTCACCAACAGAGAGCTCTGCCGGAAATTTTTTTAAGATTTTTTTTGACAAATTAATATCATTTAGAATTTCTGACAAATTAATATTTTTATTAGTAAACTTTAGATTTTCCTCAATATTTAAACTATCTAATAACGCTGAATTTTGAAATAAAATCCCAAATTTAGAAATATGTTTATTTAAAGAGCTGGATGACATCTTCATAACATCATTTGAATCATCAATTAAAATCTTTCCTTTCTCGAATTCTGATAATCCTGTAATACATCTTGCCAAAACTGACTTTCCTGATCCAGATTCACCAATAATAGATAATGATTCAGACTCATAAATATTAAGATCTAGATCTTTGAGAACTTTTCTTTTTTCAAAATTTTTTGATAATTTTTTAATTTCTATTTTTAATTTTCTCATAACTTAAAAAAGAGCGAAGTAATTATATAATTCATTAATAAAATTAATATCGAAGATGATACAACAGAATATGTAGTAGACTGCCCAACACCTTGAGCTCCTCCTTTAGTATTAAACCCAAAGTAGCAACCAATAAATGTTATAATAAAACCAAAAACTGCTGCCTTTACAAGGCCTGAGAATATATCAATGAATTCAACAAAATTATATGTATTTTGTAGGTATACCGATGGGTTAAAATTAAGTAAATTTACACAAATTAAATATCCTCCGAATACTCCAATAATATCGCCTATCAAAACGAGAAATGGAAGAGACAAAACTCCAGCTATGACCCTTGGTGTTACCAAGTATGAAAAAGGATTTGTTGATAAGGTTTTTAGCGCATCAATTTGCTCAGTTACTCTCATAGTACCTATTTCAGCTGCAATAGCAGCTCCTGCCCGTCCTGCAACCATTAATCCAGCTAACACAGGAGCAAGCTCTCTAGTAATTGATAATACTACTACGTTAGGGATAGCACTTTCTGCAGAAAACCTTGAGAAACCTGTATATGATTGCAAGGCTAGAACCATACCAGTAAAAATTGCTGTCAGCCCAACAACAGGTAAGGAATTAAAGCCAATTTTAAAAATTTGGTTAAAGAAAAGTCTAAAATAAAATTTATCGGTTAATAAATTTTTAACAAATAGCAGAAAGAAGAACAAAACGTCTCCGATATCGTTAAAGAAATTGAACGCATAATTACCTATTTTGCTAAAAAATTTTTGGAATACTAAAAGATTAAACTTCATGTTTAACCAATATATTGTTTTTTGGCTCTACTACAAATATTTATTAAAATTTCATAAGGTATAGTTTGTGATTTTTTGGAAATTTCTTTTATGTTTATATTCTCCCCAATAAGTTCAACCCAATCCCCGACCTTAATTTGACCAGTATCTAATGTTGAAATATCAATTATTGTATAGTCCATAGATATTGTACCTATAATTGAAAGTCTTTTCTTAAAAAACACTTCGCCTTTGTTACTTAATAGTCTGGGATATCCATCAGCGTATCCAAAACCTAAAATAGCGATTCTTTTTAATTCTGTTGATTTAAAAGTAGAATTATATCCAAAATGATTCAAACATTCTTCAGCTCTAGTAATTTGTAGAACCCTTGCGTATAAATCAAAAGATTGTGCGAAGTCATCTGATGTAACTCCAAAGATATTTCCACCGGAACGTACCATTCCATAATTCATTGATTTATAATTAATTATAGCGTTTGAATTTGAAATGCTGAAAATTGCATTTGGAAAGTTTTTAATAATTTCATCAAACTTTATTTTTTGTTCTTTATTCAATATAGTTTTTTCATCTGAGGCAATAAGATGACTCATTACACATTTAACTTTTATATGATTTTTTTTACAAGTATTTATAATATTTGCCAACTCACTTTGTCGGATTCCAAGCCTGTTTATTCCTGTATCGAAATGTAAAGATATATTAATACAATCATCATTATTTTTTTTGAATTTTACAAGTTTTTCTAACTCTTCTGATGAATTAATTACTGGGATAATATTTTTATCTAAAACCTCTTCCATATCTTCATAATTAATATTTACCAAACCGTTAAGTAAATATATATCCAAACTTGGGCATATTTTTCTAAGATATAAAGCTTCTTTAAATGTATTTAAAAAAAAGGATTTACAACCTATCTTTATAAGTTTTTTTGCGATATTTTCTAATCCAAGACCATACGCATTTGACTTCAAAACAGCACTTATTTCGGAATTTTTTGAAATACGTTTTTGAATTTTTTTATAATTTTGACCAATCCTATTAAGATTTATTTTAAGTAAACAATTATCATTTATAATAAAGTTGTTTTCGTCCATATTTTTTGACTAAAACGATGTTTCCGCTAAATCAGAAAACTTTGTTATAGAAGGATTAAAATGAAGTCTTACTTTTGAGATTGGACCATGCCTATTTTTAGCTATTATTGCTTCTGCAACATTATGCACCTTTTCCATTTTACTAGTCCATACTTCGTGTTTATCGGTTCCTTCGGAGGGTTCTGTTCTAGCTAGGTAATACTCCTCTCTATAAAGAAATACAACTAAATCTGCATCTTGTTCAATCGAACCAGATTCTCTTAGATCGGCTAATTGAGGTCTTTTCTCTTCTCTATCTTCGACTTTTCTAGATAACTGTGACAAAGCAATTACTGGGATATCTAGTTCTTTTGCTATAGCCTTTAGTCCTCTTGTAATCTCTGATATTTCCTGTACTCTACTATCATTGTAACGATTATCACTTGATACAAGCTGAAGGTAATCTAATATAATTAGATCTAGACCATGTTTTCTTTTCATTCTTCTAGCTCTTGTTCTAATAGAAGAAATCGTGAGTGCTGGAGTATCATCAATAAATAAGTTCAGATCTTTAAGGCTTTCACTCCCTGTAATTAACTTATTGAAATCATTCTTTGATAAGTTTCCGGTTCGTATATTTTCTGATGAAAGACCTGCAATTTCAGAGACTATTCTTGTTGCTAGTTGTTCAGAGGACATTTCTAATGAAAAGAATATTACGTTTTTTTCTTTCTTTTTATCTTTTAAATCTTTTGTAATATTGTAAGCAAGATTAGTTGCAAATGCTGTTTTCCCCATCGAAGGCCTGCCCGCTACTATTATTAAATCAGACTTATGTAAACCACCAATCTTTTTATCAAAATCAGTAAGACCAGTTCTTAAGCCAATTACTTCCTCACTTTTCTTAAAAGCTTTTTCGGCATAATCCATTGTATTTATTAAAATATCTTCGAATGTTCTTGGGCCTCTTGAGATATCATCATTATTTGATAATTCAAAAAGTTCCTTCTCGGTTTGTTCTATAATTTTTAGAGCTTTATCTTCATTATTAATATTATAACAGTCATTTATAAGTTCTGTGCCAACATTTATTAACTTTCTTCTTACAAATAAATCATAAATAAGTTCCCCATATTGTTTTGCATTAACGATACTTAGACTATTCTCACAAAGTTTTAGTAAATAGTCTAATCCACCATTTTTCTTGAAATCCTCATCATTTTCTAGAAATATTTTAAGAGTATTAATATCTGCAATTTGATCATTCGAAATTATTCTCTTTAGTGCTTCAAATATAATTTTATTAATTTTAGTTGAGAAAAAGTCAGATCTTAAAAAATTTTCAATTTTTTCGAATGCTAAGTTATTGGATATAATTGCCCCTTGTAACGCTTGCTCTACTTCTAGATTCATAGGAACATCTCTTGAAAGATTTAGATTTTTTGATGTATTTACAGTGACTATTTTATTGTTAGGATTTTGGGTGGACATTTCATAAGTATATTATCTTATAAATTAAAAGCACCATTTTTCTGGCTGTTAATTAGGTGGATAACGTGTAAAACTTTAAAAATTTCTATAATAAAGATTTATTAAGTACAAAATATAGGCTGCTAAATAAATTAATGATATTTTTTTATTAATAGTCAATTTTTTGATTAAGCATATTGAGAATACAAAGACCGTAATAAGTAAAATTAATACATCAGTTTTTAAAATATAGAAATTATAACCAAAAAATTTAAATAATGATGAAACTCCTAGGATAAATAATAAATTATAGATATTTGAGCCAATGATATTTCCAAATATTATTTGATAATTTCCTCGTTTTGCTGCAGAAATCGATGTTACTAATTCAGGGAGTGAAGTGCCAATTGCTAATAAGGATAGACCAATGAAAGAATCAGGTATATTAAGTTCTTTGGATATAAACACTGCAGAATTTACTGCTAGGTCAACACCAAATAGAGTTAACGCTATAGAAATAATCAGGATTGGTAGACTAAAAAAAATTGGTTTTCTAAAAGCGAAAGCAGAGAAAAAGTCATTTTCATCAGTATTATCAATCTGTTTTTTATCTTTTGAAACCCGAAGGCTTAAATAAATGTAAAATAAAAAAAGTATTATAAATAAAACCCCGAATTTCTTACCAAATGTTGAGAAATTAAAGACTAAGTAAAAAATAACATGCATACTTAAGTGAAAAAGCATATCAAAAGGTGCAACATCTTTTATTTTTATATTATTTACGAAGCCCAGAGCGCAAAAAACTAAAAGGATATTTGCTATATTGGAGCCTAATATATTTCCTACAGATAAGTTCGCTGAATTATTTAGTACAGCATCAACTGAGACCAATAACTCTGGAATAGATGTGCCAAATCCAACTATCACTAGTCCTATAAAAAAGTCTGATACTTTAAATTTTCTTCCTAAACCAATGGAACTTGAGATTAATACATCTGCACCCTTAATTGCAAGGAAAAGTCCGATTATTAATTTAACAGATTCAAGAAGCATTCAGGCAATTTTCATTGCTATACATCATCATTTATTTCTTCACTCTGAGCTGAGCTGTCAATTTCATTACTATCTTCGGGACTTTTTTTTTGTGATTCTTTAACATTTTTAGTATCTTTAGGTTCACTTTTAGTAGCTTTTAAATCAACATCTTTTTCTTCATTTTTTTTTAATTCTTTTGGTTTGTTAAGTTCATTTTTTTGCTTTATCGCATTTTCTTCAGATGTAGCGACGTTTATTTTTAGTGTGCATGTAACTTCCGCATGAAGTTTTACATTAATATCGTATATACCGATTTTTTTTATGGAAGTGTATAGATTTATACTTGAGGGCTTAATATCAACTTTTTGCTCTGCAAAGTAATTAGAAATGTCTTTAGGTGATACAGAGCCATAGAGTTGACCATTATCACTAGCATTTCTGATAAAAATAATATCCTTATTCTCAATTTTCTTTAAGATTAAACTAGCTTCGTCTACGGCCTTTTTACTCTTTTCTAGTAAATCAGTTTTAATTTTAGCAAAATAATCTTTGTTAGTATCATTTGCTCTAAGTGCTTTTTTTTGAGGAATTAAAAAATTTCTAGCAAATCCGTCTTTAACTTTTACAACATCCCCAATCTTCCCAAGTCTATCGAATGTTTCCAATAAAATAACTTCCATATCTAAACCTTAAATAATAATTTTTTAATATTTTTGTATAAACCAATTAAAAATATAATTAGTAAAAGAACATACCCTAAAAATATAAAAAGTAAAAATATTATTAAAAATTTTAAAAACGAGCTTATATCAAATTTCTCAAAAAATGTTTGAAGATTTTGGTAGCCTTCAAATATATAACCACAACTCAGAAATATGAGTAGATTCGTGGTTAATATTTCAATTTCTTCGAATTTAAAAAATTTTAAAGTAAGTATGATTAAAAATATAAAAGAATAGGATTTTTCTAGATGAATCTTTATGAAGTTGAAATTAAAATTTTGTCTAAATTTTAATAATTTACAGATTATTGAGGCTAATTTGTAATTAAACATAAAAACTGAAATTATAACCAAAAAGTTTGCAGAGGGTAAAATATTGACTATGAACGATGACATTTCTGAAAAGGTAACGCCAGAGTAATCTAATGATTCAGGATTAAATTTTTTAAGTATCTCTGATAAACTTTTTATCATAGCTGAGTGATCAAGATTTTTATAGTAAAACAAAATAAAAACACTCAGAACAAAACTAAGAATTAAAACAAATCTTGAAAAAACTATTCCGTTCATAGTTTCCTTCTCTTTTTTCAAATGATTTAAAAGTGTGAAACTTGAAGAAATAAGTAAAACAAACGCAAGAAAAATTAAATCTTTGTAATTGATAAACCCAAATATACCCAGGCTTTTGAAAAGAGCTAAAGTAATTGTAGATAAAATAAAGCTATTAATGATTTGTCTTGGCTGAAGAACAATACATAAAAATAAAACTGGAAGGTGCGAAAAAAAGAAGAAGAATTGTGTTGATATCTTTAAAAGAATTATCTCAGTTAAAATAAAAAACAGTGAAGAATATAAGGCTACGTTAATCTGATTATTATTTCTAGTGGAAGGTTTCATTGTCTTGAAACGTATGGCAACAAAGCTAAAAATCGTGCTCTTTTTATTGCTGCAGATAACTCCTTTTGTTTTTTTGTTGAAACTTGTGTAACTCTACTTGGAAGGATTTTACCCTTTTCTGTCATATATCTTCTGAGTAAATTAATATTTTTATAATCAACAATAGGTGCATCCTTACCAGATAGCGGACAATTTTTATTTAAAAATGCTTTAGAAGATGTATTATCGAAAACCTTATTTCTCATTGGGTAACTCCCTTAGTTATTTTTTTGTTCGGTTAAAAGTGATTGATCTTTACTTACTGATTTAATTTTTAAATTAAAAAATCTAAGAAAATTTATATCTTGCCTTACTTTAGTATCAAACTCGCTAAAAATTTTAGGATTGCATTCACAATTAATCATATAGTAATAGCCTTTAGAGTTCTTTTTAATCTTATAAGATAGATCTCTTAGCCCCCAAAACTCGGTTTTTAGTATTTTACCACCAGTATCTTTAATTTTTTTTATCAAGTCATCATAATAGTCATCTGCTGACTTCTTAGATAGTTGACCACTTATAATAAAAACATTTTCGTACAACATTCTAATCCTTTCGGTTAAACTTTTAAAAGTTTAGCTATTTTTAAATAGCAAGGTTTTAAAATTAGGTTTATAACATTATTTAATAAATATTAAAGATATAATTTATAATAATGAATAATTTCAACCTCATTTTTCCAGGACAGGGTTCACAGACAGTAGGAATGGGTTTGGATCTCTACAAAAACCATAAAATAGCAAGGGATGTTTTTGATGAAGTAGATGAGGCATTGAATTTCAGACTTTCTAAAATTATTTTTGAGGGTCCCGACGAATCACTAAAACTTACAGTTAATACCCAACCAGCGATTATGGCAACTAGTCTTGCCGTAGTTAAGGTGCTTGAAGACGAACTTAAAAAGGATATTTCATCATTCTCTGAAGTTGTTTTAGGACATTCTTTGGGAGAGTATTCAGCATTATGTTCTATAAATTCTATCAGTATTAGTGAGACAGCTAAAATTTTGCAATTAAGAGGAAAAGCTATGCAAGAATCGGTGGGAGGAATAGAGACAAAAATGGTCGCAGTTATTGGTTTAGATATTGTAAATTTAGAAACTGAGCTTAGAAAATTTACACTTAACAAAAATGAAGTATGCGAAATAGCTAATGATAATTGTCCAGGTCAAATAATATTGTCAGGAACAAAAAACGCAATAGAGGAGTTTTCAATTATACTAAAGAAGATTGGTGCTAGATCTGTTATCGATTTAAATGTTAGCGCACCTTTTCATTGTAGCTTAATGAATGAGGCCTCTAAAATAATGAAAAAGGTTTTAGAAGTTACCGATTTAAAGAATCTCAATACAAAATTTATAAGTAATGTTAATGCAAAGTTTGAAAATGATACTAACAAAATTAAAAGTTTACTTATTGATCAGATTTCAAGTAGGGTAAGATGGAGAGAAAGCATACTTTTGGCTGAGAATACTGGCCCAAAAGTTTTTGTAGAGTTAGGAAATGGGAAAGTTTTATCTGGTATGAATAAGAGAATTTCAAAAAAAATATCATCTCAAAATCTAGCAGATATGAGAGGTATAGGGCAATTTATTGATTCAAATAAGGATATATTATGAAAAAAGCTTTGATTACAGGGGCAACAGGAGGAATAGGATTAGAAATTTGCAAATTTCTAGGGAATGATCACGAAATATATATTTTGGGAAGAAATGAAGAAAAATTAAAAAGTTTGTCTAATAAATTTTCATTTATTCAAGACTACTTTGTTTGCGATATTAGCAGTAGTGATAGTTTGACAGATTTTTTTGAAAAAATTTCAATGAAAAATTTACAAATCGATGTGTTAGTAAATAATGCTGGGGTAACAGATGACAGTCTTTTTTTGCGAATGGACTTAGAAAAATGGAACAAAGTAATAAATACTAATTTAAACTCAAACTTCATGATAAGTAATTTTTTCTCCAAACAAATGATTAAAAAAAAGTGGGGTAGAATTGTCAATATTTCATCTGTTGTAGGGCACACTGGAAATGCTGGTCAATCCAATTATACGGCATCCAAAGCAGGTATTATTGGGATGACAAAATCTATTGCGATTGAGCTTGCCAAAAGAAATATAACTGTAAATTCTGTTTCTCCTGGTTTTATAGATACTGAAATGACTGCAGCTTTAAGTGACGAACAAAAAGAATTTATTAAAAATAAAATTCCTCTTGCAAGAATTGGTAAGCCAGAAGATGTGGCATATTGTGTAAAATTTTTGGTATCTGAAGAGGCAAACTATATTACAGGCCAAACTATTCATGTTAATGGAGGACTTGCAATGTTATAATATAATTGATTTAAAAGAAAAATTATTTATTAATATAGATATAAATTAATGTAAGGATGCAAGTATGAGCGATATATCAGAAAGAGTTAAAAAAATTGTAGTTGAACACCTAGGTGTCGAATCAGATAAAGTTGTAGATTCAGCAAGTTTTGTCGATGACTTAGGCGCAGATAGTTTAGATACTGTCGAATTAGTTATGGCGTTTGAAGAGGAATTTAATATTGAAATTCCAGATGATATGGCAGAAAAAATCTCTACCATCAAAGACGCAATAGATCATATCCAAAATTCTCAAAACTAAAATATGAGAAGGGTGGTTGTTACAGGCATCGGTATGTGTACACCCCTTGGTTTTGGTTGGGAACATTGTTGGAATAAGCTAATTGAAGGAAAATCTGGAATTAGACAATTATCAGGTTTCGAAATCAGTGATTTACCCTCAAAAGTCGGTGGGCAACTTCTGATGGAAGGAGATGAAACGCTCTTTTCAGAAAATATAATTGAGGTAAAAGATAGAAAAAAAATAGAGCCATTTATTGAGTATGCACTCATTGCAGCAAATGAAGCGTTAAAAGACTCAGGTTGGAAATCAGAAAGTGATGAAGACTCCTACAAAACTGGAGTTATGATTGGTTCAGGAATAGGTGGATTAGATGGGATAAGAAAAAGCGCAATGAACCTAGATAGAAGTCCGCGCAAGATCTCTCCATTTTTCATCCCTTCCTGTTTAATAAATTTGGCAAGTGGACATATATCCATAAAATATAATTTTAAAGGGCCAAATCACTCAGTTGTTACAGCTTGTTCTTCCGGTGCACATGCTATAGGGGACTCTTTTAGACTTATTTCCGATGGAACTGCTGATGTAATGGTGGCAGGTGGGACAGAAGCTGCATGTACTAGGTTTGGAATAGCAGGTTTTTGTGCAATGAGAGCACTTTCTACCAAATATAATGATAAACCAAGTATTGCATCTCGCCCTTGGGATGTTGATAGAGATGGCTTTGTATTATCTGAGGGTTCTGGAATATTAGTTTTAGAAGAATATGAACATGCAGTAAAAAGATCAGCTAATATTTATGCGGAAATAATTGGTTATGGTTTATCAGGAGATGCCTCACACCCAACTGCCCCTGCATCTGATGGAAATGGAGCATTTAGAGCAATGAAAATGGCCATTGAAAAAGCAAATATATCTTCTCAAGATATTGATTATATTAATGCACACGGCACTTCAACACCACTAGGAGATGAAATCGAATTTGCAGCGGTTAAAAAGTTATTTTCAGATAATGGTAATCTTTTTATGTCTTCTACCAAATCGTCGACCGGACATCTACTTGGTGCATCTGGTTCAATAGAGGCTATATTTTCAATTCTATCCCTTAAAAACAATGAAATACCGCCAACACTTAATCTTGATAATATTTCAGATAGTTGTAAAGGGATAAATTTAGTACCGCATGAGAGTATAAAAGAAAAAGTTAATTTCTCATTGTCAAACTCTTTTGGTTTTGGAGGAACAAACGTATCCCTTATTTTTAAGAAAATTTAACAGTAGTGTTAAATTTTTTTATATTTGTTCTTATTCTAATTATAAATATTTTTTTTGAGTTATTCTTCAAGGATCTTGTATTAAGAAATAAAGAAAGAATTATTATTCAGAGGGGGATGAGTATTTCAGAAGTAAGTGATCTGTTGAAAAATAATAACGTTATCACAAGCAAGTTAGCTTTTAAAATCTGGATTAAAGTTAATTTTTCTGAAACAAAAATTAAATTTGGAGAATATGAGTTTGAAAAGGAAATCTCAGTAAATAAAATTGTTAGAAAGTTGAAAAATGGAGATTTTTTTTTTAGAAAAATCACAATAGTTGAAGGTACTACAAAATTTGACTTACTAAAAAAAATTAAAGAAATTTATCCAGATCAAGAGATTGATATTAATGAGCTTAGCGATTTTTTTATTGCCGACACATATCACTATAACATAACAGAAAATGCTAATAAACTAATTGAAAATATATCAAAAAGTAGTTCTGAGATTTTAAATAAATTTTGGAGCCAAAGAAATCCGGACTTACCACTTAGTAATATCGAAGATATATTTATATTATCATCAATAATAGAAAAAGAAACATCTCTAGATTATGAGAAAAGTAAAGTTGCTGGTGTTTTTTATAATAGACTAAAAAAGGGTATGAGATTACAGTCTGACCCCACTGTAATATTTTCAATAACAGAGGGTAAAACAAAATTTAATAGAAAATTATTGAGAAAGGACTTGAAGTATAAATCTTCCTACAATACGTATTTAAATAAAGGTTTACCGCCTTCACCAATTTGCTTCCCTGGAATAAAATCGCTGGAAGCAACAGTTAATCCTGACAAAAATGAATATTTTTATTTTGTAGCAGATCCTAAAATTAATGGACACATCTTTTCAAAGCATTATCATCAACATTTAAAAA
>ERZ802830.2981-NODE-2981-length-14724-cov-18.2521_pt1 | contig 14724 bp, 14 predicted proteins | sample MGYA00345654_ERZ802830 | MGnify/ENA primary metagenome ERZ802830 (study PRJEB30503, sample SAMEA104212375) | marine metagenome | biome: Westerlies Biome; feature: [SRF] surface water layer (ENVO:00010504) within the epipelagic zone...; material: water... | reverse complement strand
AAATTCATTTATAAATATCCAATCAACATTTTCAGAAATTTTTATAAAATCTTTGTTGCCATTTGGCTCACTAAAAAAATTATTAAAAGAAAGCCATAAAAAATTATTACACTTCGCTTTGCAACTGAAAACTCTTCCATTTATTTGAAATGAACTAATTTTAAAGTCTACATTCTGATAATTAGTTTCTATCAAAGATACTATCTCACTATCCTTATATGATTTATTTTTTGTATTGTTATTGAAGTTCACAATATTTCTTGTTCTGTAATCTTTACTTCCATCTAATTTATAAACCCTGGCATGTTTCTGAAATAGTTTCATGGAATCTTGAAATTTTTTTCTTTGCAGGCCATCTTTATAGAGTTCATTTGGGTGAGCATTAGATGTGATGTATACAAATACATTTCTTTCAATTAACTGGTTCAATAAATTCCCAACTATCATTGCATCTGCAATATCTTCAACCTGAAATTCATCAATGAATATGACTTCGCTCTTTTTGCTAAAGGATTTAGCTATATGATCAAGCGGATTTTTTTTACCTGACAAAGATGATAATTCATTATGAATACTTTGCATGAAATCAATATAATGAAAATCTATAACTTTTAGATCAAGATTTTTTATGAAAGACCGTAAAATTACTGTTTTACCCCTTCCAACATCGCCCCACACATAAAAACTTTTGAATGATGGTTTATTTTTTTTAATTTTATTAATAAACGTATTGTTTTTTGGAGAGGTGTTTTTTAATTCTTCTATAAGATTTGATTGAGCTAAATCAGGTTCAATGCCTTGGTTTTTTAAATTATCGATGATATTTTGAAGCATTGAATATTAATATTATGAAATTTGTACAGAGAACTAAAATAAACTATTTATTAGTTATTTCAATAACTATATTTTTATCATGGGCTTTTTTTTCTAAAAATGAAAATAAATTTGTATCTGCAACCAATAATTCTATTGAGTCAGTTGTAACTGTATATACCTATGGTGGTAACCGATCCTATGCAAATAATAGTATTGGTTCTGGAGTTATTTTTTCAGAAGATGGTTATATTGTTACAAATACACATATTATTTCCGGGAATAAGTTAATTAAAGTAAAGCTTCATACCGGTGAAGAGTTTGATGCAAATCTAATTGGTGCTGATGTAAATGCTGATATCGCAGTTCTTAAAATTAACTCAAATAGCGTGCTAAAACCTATCAATGTTTCTAATAGTGATGACCTAAAGATTGGAGATAAAGTTTTAGCTATAGGAAATCCATATGGTATTGGAATTTCTGTTTCAAGTGGAATTATAAGCGCCACTGGAAGAGATTATGGAAATCCCTATCTTGAACTAATACAGACTGATGCAGCGATAAATCCAGGTAATTCAGGTGGTGCTTTAATTAACGAAAATGGTAATTTGATAGGTATTAATACAAAGATTTTTTCACGTACTGGAGCTTATCAAGGATTGGGGTTTGCAATTCCGTCCAATAATATTGTTCAGATAGCATCTGAAATAATTCAATACGGTGAAATTAGATCTGGTTGGATAGGTAATTTTAGAGTGGCGCCTGTTAGGTTGAGGTTAAATAATAACTTAATAAATGGATTAAGAATTGTAGAAATTGATTCATTTGGGCCTTTGTATGAGAAAGGCGCAAGTGTTAATGATGTAATTATTCGAATTAATAATAATGAGGGGAGTTGGAAAAATTTAACTTCTTCTCTAAAGTTTGCCGGCCTTGGTAATAATATAAGTTTTGAAATTTTTTCAAGTAATAACACTTTTAAATCAATTGAAGTCGAATCATCTGAAATAGAAGAATTAACTCGGTAATCTAATAATGTTTGCGCCTAAGTAGTTTAGTTTTTCCTCTATGCGTTCATATCCCCTATCTATATGATAAATACGATCTACTTTTGTTTCTCCTTTAGCGCACAACCCTGCCAAAATTAAGCTCGCCGAAGCTCTTAAATCTGTTGCCATAACTTCTGCGCCATATAATGAATCAACGCCCTCAATGATAGCCTGATTGCCATTAATTTGAATATTACAACCCATTCTATTTAACTCTTGAACATGCATAAACCTATTCTCAAAAACAGTCTCATAAATATTTGAAACACCATTTGCTAATGCATTTATAACTGAAAATTGAGCCTGCATATCTGTTGGAAATTCAGGAAAAGGTGCTGTAGTAATATCAACAGGTTTGGGCTTATCTTTATTCATTATCAATGAAATTGAATCTTCACTTGTTTCAACTTTAGCTCCTATTTCATTTAATTTGTCTAATACTTTTATCAATCTATTTGGATTAATTCCATTGATCTTTATTTCACCTTTTGTGACAGCAGCAGCAACTAGATATGTTCCAGCTTCAATTCTATCAGCTGGAATTCTATGGTCTGTTCCATATAATCTATCAACACCTTCAATAGTTATCTCGTCAGAACCGGCTCCTGATATTTTTGCACCCATTTTGTTTAGAAATTCAGCTAAATCAATAATTTCAGGTTCTTTGGCTACATTACTTAACTTTGTTGTACCTTCAGCCAAGCATGCTGCCATCATTATATTTTCTGTTCCAGTAACTGTAATGCCATCAAATTTAATCTTTGATCCAATTAATTTTTTTGCACTCGCTTCAATATAACCATTTTTAAGGGTTATAGTTGCACCAAGCTGCTCTAAAGCATCTAAATGATAATTAACTGGTCTGCTCCCGATAGCACAACCACCAGGCAATGCAATTTTAGCCTCACCATATTTTGCAACTAATGGACCTAAAACAAGAATTGATGCTCTCATGGTTTTAACCAGCTCATATCTGGCTTCTTTTTCTTTTAGATTATTTGCAGAAATAGTGAAATCCGTATTTTCATTAAGAAGAATATTAGCACCCATGGAGCCCAATAATTCAAACATCGTTGTAATGTCCTGAAGGTATGGTAAGTTTTTTAAAATAATGTCCTCATCAGATAAAATTGTTGCAGCGATCATTGGTAGCGCAGCATTTTTTGCACCCGAACAACTTATCTCCCCTTTGAGTGAAGCGCCTCCTTTTATTAATAACTTTTCCATTTAATTTGTTTTTGTTTCTATGCTAAGCGCATGCAGTGTACCTGATTCAAAGTGTTCTTTCAGGGGACTTAAAACCATTTTATGTTGTTCTATTAAAGGAATTGCATCAAATGAACTTGATTTGACTATAAGTTTTAGATTGCAGGAATCTCCCTCAAAAAAACATTGAGAATTTGGGATTGCTACAGAAATAATTTCTTTTATTAGTTCTTTATCCACTTATTCCAGCATCTCCCGCATCAGATACCCATCCATTTAGGGTGGATTCGATATTTCCATTATTTTTAATTGCTAGAGCTTGAAACTGATTCCTAAATGTTAGGCCTAAATTTACTCCATTTATAATTATATTAACTATTGACCAACTGTTATCTTTATTTTTTCTTAGCTTGTATGAAATTGGATATGTGCTGCTGCCTGTATTTAAAGTTTGTTGTATTTCAATATTTTTCAAATTATCAGCTTGAATTTCCATATTATTTGGAAAAATCGTAGTGATTGTTTGATTATTCCACTGAGCTAAAGTTTCAGCATATGTATCCAATAGAGAATCTCTAAAAATTACAATAAATTCAGCCCTTTGTTCTTTAGATGAGGCTAGGTAATACTTCTTACCCATAACTGTTGCAGCTACTCTCCTAAAATCAATCATTGGCTCAAAAATTTCTTTAATTTTTTGCTCATATAACTCTCTATCTTCTATGAATAATGATTTATTCTCTTTTAATACAATAACCATCTTTTGCGTATTGGAGTCAATGAAATTGTATGGATTTTCATTAGACCATACATAAAATGATGAGGAAAGAATCATTAAAGTAAAAAAATTTTTTAGAAGTGCAAACATTGTTCTATTATAGCATTTAGAAGATAATAAAAATCGAGCAAACTTACTAAAGTTATGAAAAAATTTAACTACATTGCGTCAGCTAAAAGAACTTTCAAAATAGAATCAAGAGCTATAAATGGTCTTGCAAGCCAAATAGATGCAAATTTTACTCAACTTTGTAATTCTATAAGATCAAACAAAGGAAAATTCATAATTATGGGTGTTGGTAAATCTGGTCATATTGGTCAAAAAATATCAGCGACTCTCTCTAGCACAGGTACTGGATCAATTTTTATTCATCCAACAGAGGCTGCTCACGGAGACATGGGGCTGATAGAAAAAAAAGATATTGTATTTTTAATATCTAATTCTGGTGAAACTGATGAAATTATTAATATTCTCCCTTCACTAAAAAGATCTTCATATAAACTTGCATGTCTTACCAGTAATGATAAGTCTTCAATTGCTCTGGCATCTGATATATCTATTGTTATTAAATCTAAAGAGGCATGCCCCCTAGATCTTGCTCCAACATCTTCTACAACATCTGCATTAGCATTTGGAGACGCTTTGGCTATTGCGCTATTAGAATCTAAAGGCTTTACTTCAAATGATTTTGCATCCTCTCATCCCGCTGGTAAGCTGGGAAAAAAATTGATTACTCAAGTTAAGCATTTAATGCACCAAGGATCTGAAATACCATCAGTTGGCTTAAATACAATTCTTTCAGATGCTCTAATTGAAATTTCAGAAAAGAATTTAGGAATAACTCTTGTAAAGAAACAATCAAAAGTTGAAGGTATTTTTACAGATGGTGATTTAAGAAGATGTTTAAATCAAAAAATTGATATCAATACTACAAAAATTAAAGATGTTATGACAAAAAAATTTAAAACAATTGAAGAAGATGCATTGGCTGTTGATGCAGCAAGAATAATGGAAAAAAATAAAATCTTTACTTTAGTTGTAATGAAAAAAAATAAAAATGTTGGTGTAGTATCAATGCATGATTTGATTCAAGCAAGGATTCTTTAACTTGCGGTTTAATAAAGTAAGCATCCTCTCTTTACTAATGCTATGTCACTTTGCATATGGTCAATCAAATGATAATCAATTCAAATCAAATAATATTGTTATTAATTCTGGGGTAATTCAAGTAGAAAAGAAGTCAAATAAAATTTTTTTTTATGATGGGGTCTTTATAAAATTTGGTGAATTTACTATAGAAGCTCGTGAAGCAATTTTTAACAAAATAAATAAAATTATCACAGTCTATGGTGAACCATCTAAGATTTCATCAACAGCTAAAAAAAAATTTTTTACTGGCAGCGCTGATGAAATTATTTTTTCTGAAATAAATAAAATACAACTAGTTGGCAATGCAACTATCTATTATGATGATGTAAGCATTTCATCTAAAGAAATAATTTTCAACGCAAGAAATGGTGAAGTTTTATCAAATGATTAATTATGCTTTCAATACAAAACATAAATAAAACAATTAAAGACAAGAAAATTGTAAATAATATAAGTTTTGAAGTGAATTCGGGTTCTATCAATGGTCTTTTGGGTCCAAATGGTGCTGGTAAAACTACAACCTTTTATATGATAGCTGGTCTGATAAAAGCAGATAAGGGTGATATTTTTTTGGCCGATGAAAATGTTTCAAATTATGCTATGCACAAAAGATCAAAAATTGGAATTAAGTATCTTCCTCAAGAACCATCTATTTTTCAAAATCTTTCAGTTTACGAAAACTTATTAGGTCTGGCTGAATTATCATTTAAAGAGAAAGGCGATATTGAAAATTTTATAGATAAATCAATTGATGAATTTAATTTATCAGAAATCTTAAATCATAAAGGAAGACAGCTCTCAGGTGGTCAAAGAAGAAAGGTTGAAATTGCAAGAACGCTTGCAGCAAACCCAAAGATAATACTTTTAGATGAACCATTTGCTGGAATAGATCCAATTGCTATTGATGAAATTAAACAAGTTCTGCTGAAGCTGAAAGATAAAAATATTGGTATTTTAATTACTGATCATAATGTTCGCGAAGCATTGGAAATATGTGATCATGCAATTGTTATTAACAATGGCTCTATTATTGCAAAAGGCGATAAGAATTCATTAATACAAGATGAATCAGTTAAAAAAGTTTATTTAGGTAATATGTATAGTTAAGCATCATGGCAATTTCATTAATTAAAGAATTTAAGCAAAAACAAAAAATTTCATTAACTCCATTACTTAAAAAATCTATTGATTTACTTCAATTATCTAGATATGAACTAATTCAAAAAATTGATCAAGAAATTGAGGTCAATCCTTTTGTTGAAAATGAAATGGCTGAAGAATTTGAGTTTGATGAAAATTATAATGGTTCTGATTTCGATTTTAATGTTGCAGCTGTTGAAAATCTGAGAGAGTCACTAATAAATCAAATCAATGAATTAAGATTAAATAATCAGCAAAAAGAGATAGCTCTTACCATAGTTGAATGCATTGACGAGTCTGGTCAATTAATTGACGATCTAGACGAAATAGAAGAAATCCTTTCATATAATTACTCTATCATTGAAATAAACAATGTTTTGAAAGACATAGTTCAAACGCTTGAGCCTGTTGGTGTCGGTTACAGAGATTTTAAAGAATGTATAAAAATACAAATTAACTCTAAAAATTTGAATCATAAAATTAAACAGCTATGTCAAGAAATACTAAGTCATAATATTTCTGGAGGTATTGAAGAAATTTTTAGTACCTTTCTGAAAAAGGGATATTTAAATAAAGAAATTGAAATAGCAATGAATGAAATTAAATCATGTGATTTAAGTCCAGGTCTTAACTATGGAAATACAAACTATATAATCCCAGATTTAAAAATTGAGTTAAAAAATGAATCTCTTTCTGTAAATTTTATAAATAATACTTTTCCCAAAATTAAAATTGATAATGAACTTATTGAAAAAACTAATGTGCAATTAAAAAATAACCCAAATAAAGAAATATCAGAAAAAATTCAAGATGCTAAATGGCTTCTAAGTTCAATTAAAAAAAGAAACGATACTGTAATGCAAGTTGGGGAATTAATTTGCAAGAGGCAAATTTCTTTTTTGAAAGACAATCCTTTAAAAATTAACCCACTATCAAATAAGAGCTTGTCAGAGGAACTTGGGCTCCATCCATCAACTATTTCTAGAATTCTTAGATCAAAATATATCGATACCCCAAAAGGCATAATGCCTCTAAAATCTTTATTGGTTTCATCTGTTTCTAAAACCAGAGACGTTACTCCAATACAGTTAATGCAGTTAATTGAATCAATTATAAAAAATGAAAAAAAACCAAAAAGTGATAATAAAATTGCTTTAGAATTAAATAAAAGAGGTTTCAATTTAGCTAGAAGGACTATTACAAAATACAGAAAAAGGCTTAATATTGCATCCTCTAGAAATAGGTAACTTTTTTTTTATTCAGTAATGTAAAATTAATCTATGGAATCCATAGAAAAAGAAAATAACTTAAATACATTATTAGAAAATTCCTTAGATCTTTCCGAAAAGGAGTTAAAAAATCTTTTAAAAAAATTATCAGCATCGGAAATTGCTCATGCCTTAGAATCGTCTCCACCTAAGCAGAGAAAATTATTATTTTCTCTCCTAGAAACTAATGAGGAAGGCGATGTATTAGCTGATCTTGGAGAAGAAATCCAACAAGAGTTAGTTTCCAGTATTTCTAATGATGAGCTTGCAGAAGCAGTAAAAGAGCTTGAAGCAGATGAAACAGTAGACATTCTTCAGAATCTTCCAGAAGAAAGAATGAAAATCATTCTTTCTAAAATGTCCTATAGAGACAGAAAAAGAATTGAAATTGGTCTTACCTATCCTGAAGACACAGCTGGAGGTCTTTTAAATACAGATGTAATAAGTGTTAGACCAAGTCACAGTATAGATGTTGTTTTTAACTACCTTAGAGATCAAGATGAACTGCCAGACAATACAGATAAAATTTTTGTTGTTAATAAAGATGATGAATATATTGGAGAGCTTGCTATTAATAAGATAATCACATCTGAGCCGAACCTTACTGTAAGAGAAATAATGGATACTTCAAACAACCCTATTCTTGTTTCTCAAGAAGATAAGGAGGTTGCAACAATTTTTGAGAGAAACGATATCATCTCCTCTCCAGTTGTAGATGAATCTGGTAGGCTGCTAGGAAGAATAACAATTGATGATGTATTAGATGTTATCAAAGAAGATGCTGATCAAAATTTTCTAGGTATGGCTGGTGTTGCAGAAGATACATTTGCCCCACCAGGAAGAGCAGCCAGAAGCAGAGTATTTTGGTTGAGTATGAATCTCTTAACGGCTTTTATAGCCTCAATGACAATTAATATTTTTAAAGAAGTATTAGATCAAATTGTATATCTTGCTATCTTAATGCCAATAGTTGCCAGTATGGGTGGGGTTGCTGCAACTCAGACCTTAACTATTGTTCTAAGGGGGCTTACATTAGAACAAATCAATACCTCTAATTTGAGGTGGTTATTTAAGAGAGAATTAGCTGTATCAATTCTAAATGGTTTAGTCTTATCAATATTAGTTGGGCTAACAACCTACTTTTGGTTTAATGAAATTACATTGGCTTTATTAATATCATTCGCATTAATTATTAACCTAGTTAGCTCAGTAATCGCAGGAGTTTTTGTTCCAGTAATTTTGAGAAGCCTTAATCAAGATCCAGCTATTTCAGGAAGTGTTGTTGTAACAACTGTAACAGATGTAATAGGTTTTCTTTCTTTTCTTGGTTTAGCAACAATATTTTTAATCTAATCTTTGAATATTTGGTTTGTTGATAGTTCCAAATACCTGAAAATTTATAGTAGATGCATTTTCAATGGTTTCTTCAAAAATATTCTCTATCACAACACCTCCAGCAAGAGCTGATACACCTCCAAATATTGCTGCATACCAAGGAATATTTTCAGAAATTTTTATTCTCATTGACAGATTGAGTTCTAAAGAATCTAATTCACCGCTACTATTTTTCCCTATTTGACCAACCCATTTCATGCTTGCTTCATCTGTTTCAAAAATAATTGGTGAATTAATAAATGCTCTATTTTTACCTATTACAAAATTTCCTGAAGCTCTATTAATATTCATGATGTTATTTGAAATATCATCTAGGCCCTCTACTATTCCATTTAGATTAAAAATTCTTAATGCTCTCAAAAAAGTAGATTCAGGTATCTCTGTATCCATGTTCAAATCTTTAATGAGAAAATCTATCTTCCCTTCTAAATTTTTTAGTTTACTTAAACTATTCCATTGAATATTTAGATCGGACTCAAAAAAATCAAAATTATATTTTGTTAAGTTATCAAAATATCCTGAAGAGTTATCAATTCTATATTTACCCTTAATCTTGTATAGATCTGATTTATTATTATAACTTATGTATGCTTTTTGATTATCTTGGCCTGGGCCAATCTTCATTCTCTTGCTATTGATATTTATATTATCAATAGTTAAAACATTTTTATTTTTTAGAATATAAAGATCTAGGTCTTTAATGACATTATCTTTGGTTTTTATATTATTACCAATTAACCTAAGACTTATATTATTAAGATCAGAGGCTAAATTATTTTGAGCTAATTGGATGCCATCAAAATTGAAATTGGTGTTTATTAAATTAATTTTTATAAAATTAGTCCTATCTATTTTAATTTCACCATTCAAATCTAAACCTGAGACATTGATATATATCTCGTCATCGAAGTTAACATTGAATTCTATATTTGAGTACTTATTATTAAATAAACTAAATTTTTTTGTTTTTATGTTAATGGCTTTTAATAAATCATTGTCTTCACTTGATTTATCATAAAAGATATTATCTAAACTTAGATTATCTAGATCTAGATATACGTAAAAACCATCTTTATGATTAATTTTATTTATTTTTTCTAAAAAGCTATTGCCAAAAGCAAAATATCCTCTTCCACTGCGGTCTATTAAAGCATTTACATACTTATTTTTTACTTGATATTTCGGACTTGACATGTCTTTTACAAATATAGAAGTTTCTAAGTTTTCATTTAATTTGTCATTAATTTCATTTATGCTTGATGTAATTTTTGTATTACTAAGATTAGATAATAACTCTATTGAAAAATTTTCTTCAGAAAGAACTATGGTTGATCTAAAAACTTCATTGCCATTCATTGAAAAATAACGATTTGTATCAATAATTCCATCCATATTTATCGTCAAGTTGGTTCTGATGATACTTTTATTAAAATCGTAAAAGATACTTCCTGAAATATTCTGATCTGGTAATACTGAATCAAAAATGCCCAACAATTCATTATTTAAATCTGAATAAGCTATTAAATTAATGTCTTTAATTATGAAGTCTGAGTTTGTGGTGATTCTAGATTTTTTAAATTTCAATCTGTCAAATCTTTTGTTTTCATTTGTTTTCAAGTCTATGTATCCTTTTGAATCAAGACCTATGTATATTTCATGATCTTTAAGTGAGCTCAGATCAATAGAATTAATTTGATCTAATTCCATACTATTGAAGCTATGAGAACTCTCATAAAAAAGCTTATTATCGAATGAATCTAATAATGCTTTAATTTTTTTGAAAGAGTATTCGTTTATATTTCCATCTGAAAGAAGAATTTTTGAATTATTTGGAGATATTAATGTCTCAAACTCAGTTGCTGTAATATTTATATCATCATTATAAATTTTTAATTTATGGCCCTTAATTAAAAATGGTTCAAATATTGAAGTTGATGAGTTGTTAGAAGATTTAATTGTATCTATTTCAAGAATGCTTAATGACAAATAGTCATTGATAATGGATTCAAAAAGATTTAGTCCTATCTTTAAATTTGGAATATAAATTAACTCATTATTCTGATTATCATTTACTTGTATTTCTTTAAATATAAAAAAAGGGTTTAATAACTTTTTATTTGATGAAATTGATTCAATGTTAACAGAGTAGTTTAATACTAAAATCTTATCAATAAACTTTATTCCATTATCTGGTTTGTATACCAGCAAGCTATATATACTCGCCAAGACTATGATGCTGAGAAGGAAAAGAAACGATATATATAAAAATAATTTTTTAATTTTACTGATCATATCTCAGGTACACTGAAGGGAAATAGTATCTAAGCATCGAAATTAATAAAAATAATAAGACATTTGCTAAAAGACTTGTAAACAACAATAAATATGAAAAATTTTCCAAATTCATAATTAAATTTTTAAAGCCAATATAAAAAACAGTAGATATTCCAAAAAATATGCATATTTGAATATAGGAAAATAGTTTAAATGTGTTTGCATAACTATTAATTGCATAACACATTATTGTAAAAAGTCCTGCATTAAGGCCAAATGGTGAGCCTGATATGAGATCAACATACAAACCACATAGAAATGCAAATAAAGGATTTAACCTTTGATTTGATTTAAAGATAGCATAAGAAAAAATTAGGAAAGTTATTGGAACGCTTACATGAAAAGTGATTAGGTATGGTGCAATAAAACTTTCCAAAACATTTGATATAAAAATAATAATTAAGAATTTTGTAATACCAATATTTCTCATAAACTTTCGAGAACTCCAAATAAATTTGATGACATTGGGCTGGATACTAACTTTATATCAAACTCATTAAAATTTTCATCAACTTCTCTTATTTCCACAACTTTTCCAATTAATATCCCTTTTGGGTAAATACCTCCCATTCCAGATGAGAAAAATTCTTGTCCAATTAATACTTTTTGTTGCCATAGCTTATTATTATATTTGCAAATTACGATTTCAGGTTTTCCAGAACCTCGAGCATTACAAAAATGATTCCCTGAAACTATTGGCAAAACATGATCAATATCAGTAAGTAACAATACCTCAATTAAGGAATCTGCATAAATAACTTGGCCAATAATTCCATTATTATTTATCACAGGGCTGCCAACAAGATTTTTATTAGTTTGAAATGTTTGAATAAATGCTCTGTGTTTACTGCAACACATATACATTTCTGTATCGAAATATTGTAGCTTAGCTAAGTGAAAGACTTTTTCAAAACTATTTAAATCTAAAAAGCTTTTTATAGATTCATCATCTGCAAAAAATTTTGAGTCACGTGAAATTATAAAGTTTGAGATATAGCTTTTATCTAGTTCAAGTTTGAGTTTTTTATTTTGATTAATTAAATCACTCTTACTTTTTGTGGTTTCATAAAAAAAACTTAAAGGCTCTAATGTTACTTTCTTAAAAAGGTATTTAGATGAAATAATGGTGGATTGATAAAAACTTTTAACTCCTTCAAAGCTTTTGAAGTTCAGGTCAAAATATAAAAACAGACCAGAAATACATACAAAAAAGAAATAAAGAAGTTTTGAGCCAAAAGTAGGTGCCACCCTCGACATATAATTTATTCAGAAGAAAGTAAATCTATATTATATTTATCCATTATCTCAAGCGCCTGTCCTCCACCTCTAGCAACACAAGTAAGAGGGTCTTCAGCACAAATAACAGGTATGCCAGTTGAATTAGATATAAGCTTATCAAGATCTCTCATTAAAGCTCCGCCACCAGTTAAAACAATCCCTCTTTCAGCTATATCAGCAGCTAGTTCAGGAGGTGATAGCTCAAGCGCATTTCTAATTGACCTAACTATACCGTATAAAGGATCTTTCATAGCTTCAAATATTTGCTCACTATTAATTGTAAATGTTTCTGGAATTCCCTCAGCAAGATTTCTACCTGTAATAGACATTTCAAGCCTTTCTGATTCAGAAGTTGCGCAGCCGACTGTGAATTTAATCTTTTCAGCTGTTGATTCACCAATGACACATCCATAATTTCTTCTTATCCATGAGGTAATGGATTCATCCATTTTATCTCCGCCAATTTTTACCGATTCTGAATAAACAACACCATTTAAAGACAAAATTGCAATTTCAGATGTACCTCCTCCAATATCGACGACCATATTACCGCTTGCTTCTTCAACAGGAAGTCCTGCACCAATGGCTGCAGCCATAGGCTCCTCAATTAATTTTACATCTCGTGCTCCGGCACCAAGAACAGATTCTCTTATAGCTCTTCTTTCAACTTGAGTTGATCTACAGGGAACACATACCAATACTCTTGGACTGGGTTTTATAAATCTCTGCTCATGCACCTTTGATATAAAATGTTGAAGCATTTTTTCTGTAACTTGAAAGTCAGCAATAACACCCTCAGATAAAGGACGAATTGCTTTAATATTTCCTGGAGTCCTTCCAAGCATTTTCTTAGCTTCTGTCCCAACCGCCACTACAGTCTTTTGACCTCTAGCTTCTCTAATTGCTACAACGGATGGTTCATCTAGGACAATCCCCACATCTTTCGTATAAATAAGTGTATTTGCTGTTCCTAAATCAATGGAAAGATCATTTGAGAAATATCCTCTAACAGTTTTAAAAATATTGAATTCCACGCGATTCCTTAAAAAATATATAATAAATTATTAAGTTGGGTTAATATCCTCCCAACTAAATTATAATAATATCCTATATATGGACAAGAAAACAGTTTCAACTATAGCTTACTTATCAAGACTGTCTCTTAATGAGCAAAATCAGGATAAAATCACTAAAGATCTAGAAAATATCATTAAATTTGTTGATCAGTTAGATCAGGCTGATACTGAAAATATAGAACCATTGGCCAATCCACTTGAAAAAACTGCCAAAACTAGAACAGACAACATAACTGCTAAAAACAGAAAAGAAGTTTTCCTTGAAAGATCTCCAAAGTCTAATGATGACTATTTCTTAGTTCCAAGAGTAGTAGAATGAGTATTCGATATAAAAGTATTAATGAGCTTAAAAATATGCTCAATGATAGAGAAATTTCTCATACAGAACTTATACAAGAAACTTTTTTAAACATTAAAAATAACTCGGAATTAAATGCATTCATAACTCTGAATGAAGAGGAATCTATTAAAAAGGCAAATAATTTAGATAATATGCCCGATTCAGGCTCATTAGCTGGAATACCAATTGCCCAAAAAGACCTTTTTTGCACAAAAGATCTTAAAACTACATGTGGATCTAACATGTTATCAAATTTTATACCTCCATATTCTGCAACTGTCATTGAAAACCTTGAAAATGCCGGCTGTATCTCTGTAGGTAAAACAAATATGGATGAATTTGCTATGGGTTCATCTAATGAAACAAGTTTTTATGGCAATGTTCAAAATCCATGGGGTAAAAATTTGGTTCCTGGTGGAAGCTCAGGGGGCTCGGCTGCTGCTATTGCAGCTGGAATAGTTCCTGCTGCTTCTGGAACAGATACGGGAGGATCTATAAGGCAACCAGCCTCTTTGTGTGGAATATCAGGATTAAAACCAACTTATGGAAGAATTTCTAGATGGGGAATGATTGCATTTGCATCTAGTTTAGATCAAGCAGGCCCAATGGCAAGAACAGCTGAAGATTGTGCATTGCTTCTTAATGAAATGTGTTCTCACGATGAAAAAGATACAACTTCACTTAATGAAGATATACCTGATTTTATAGAAAATCTAAACTCTTCTATTAAAGGCTTAAAAATTGGTCTTGTAAAAGAGTTTGATTTATCAAAACTTGATAATGAAGCAGTTAAAGTATTTGAGGAATCAAAAAAACATTACGAGTCTCTTGGTGCAGAATTTGTTGAAATATCTCTTCCAAATATCTCACTGTCAGTACCTACATATTATGTTGTAGC
>ERZ802830.2979-NODE-2979-length-14729-cov-9.19156_pt1 | contig 14729 bp, 15 predicted proteins | sample MGYA00345654_ERZ802830 | MGnify/ENA primary metagenome ERZ802830 (study PRJEB30503, sample SAMEA104212375) | marine metagenome | biome: Westerlies Biome; feature: [SRF] surface water layer (ENVO:00010504) within the epipelagic zone...; material: water... | reverse complement strand
GATATAACTCCTAATAGAGGTGACTGTTTCAGTGTACTGGGAGTTGCCAGGGAACTTGCAGTTATAAATAACTTAAAATTTTCCCTCCCAAAGATAAATAAGATTTCAGAATCATTTACAGACGATATAAATTTGAAGGTTTGTAAGGATGGTCCAATCTATTTTGGACGAACCATTAAAAATATTTCTTTAAAGTCTAAAACCCTTCCCCTCATAGCTGAAAGGTTAAAATTAAGTGATCAGAAACTTATAGACCCTGTCGTAGACATTACAAACTATATTTTATTAGAACTTGGACAACCTTTGCATGCATTCGATAGACAAAAACTCAACGGAGACATAACTGTAAGGTTAGCTAAAGAGAAAGAAAAAATAATATTATTAGATGATCAAGAATTAGAGCTCGATTCGAGCTGTTTAGTCATTTCTGATGAAAAAGAAGCTGTAGCATTTGCAGGAATAATGGGAGGAAAAGCTTCTTCTGTAACGGATAAAACAAACTCAATATTTCTAGAAAGTGCTTTTTTCAAACCTACAATAATAAGAGGCAAAGCTAGAAAGTTTGGCTTTCAGACTGATGCTTCCATTCGCTTTGAAAGAGGGGTTGATTACGAAATACAAGAATTAGCTATAAATAGAGCTTCTTCATTATTGAACTCAACTGTAGGAGGTGAGTTTGGAAATACAATAAATAAGACAATTAAAACTCAACTCCCTAAACGCAAAAATATAGAGATAAATCTAAACAGAGCAAATCAAATTCTGGGAACAGCTATTCCAAAAAAAGAAGCATTAAGATTCTTTAAAGGTTTAGGTTTAAGTCCTCAATCTCAGGGTGAAAACATAGTCGCTAAATCTCCTTCATGGAGATATGATCTTGAGATTGAAGCAGATCTCATTGAAGAGCTAGCAAGGCTAGAAGGATACGATTCTTTGCCGCAAGTTTCTTTAAAGCCAGTTTATAAAAAAGGTAACTTAAAACCCGAATCTCTTATTTCGAATAAGCTTGTATCTAAAGGTTTCAATGAGATTATTACCTATTCATTTATCAGTGAAGCAGATAATGAAATATTTGGTCAGGAACAAAATACTTTAAGAGTTGATAACCCTATTTCACAAAATATGTCTTTTATGAGGACAAATCTCATATCAGGCCTTGTTAATACTTGCTCATATAATCTCAATCACGGACAAGAGAATCAAAGACTGTTTGAAATTGGTAATACTTTTCACTTACAGAATAATAAAAAGGTAATCGAAACCAAGGTTGTGGCTGGACTGATGACAGGTAATTTGGCTTTAGATAATTGGAATAAAAAGTCAGACGAAGTTTCGTTTTACGATTTGAAAGGAGTTTTGACGGATTTAACTTCTTTATTCAATAGTTCTTTTTCACTAAAAGGATGTACAAAAGAATTTTTACATCCAGGCATATCGGCTTCTATAAGCTATAAAAATAAGGAAGTGGGGTATATCGGAACTTTGCACCCTTCGTGTCTTGAAAATCTAGACTTAAAAAAGAATATCTTCATTTTCTCTCTAGAAATTGACTCTTTGGAGCTTAAAGCTAATTCTAAATTTAAAGATTTTTCAAAATTTCCCTCTACTTCTAGGGATCTTGCCTTCTTGTTTGATAGGAACGTAGATGCTGAATCTATTCAAACTACTGTTATGCAGTCTGCAGGCAAATTTTTTAAAGAGATAAGCATTTTTGATATTTATGAAGGTGAAGGAATTGACCCAAATAAAAAGAGTGTGGCCCTATCTGTTTCTTGGCAGGCTATGAAGCAAACTTTACTAGATTCTGATATTGATGAAGCGGTCGATAAAATTATAAAATCAGTAAAAAAAGATCTAAATGGAGAGTTGAGGATTTAGATGGCTACAATTACTAAAGCAGACATTGTGGAGTGCTTGCATAATGAGCTTGGGCTGAATAAAAGCGAGTGTAAGATATTGATTGAAGACTTCTTTGATGAGATTAAAGAAGCCTTAATTAGCGGAGAAGAAGTGAAGTTATCTGGTTTTGGAAATTTTGAACTTTTGAATAAGAATGAGAGGCCAGGAAGAAATCCAAAAACAGGTGAAGAAGTAACAATTAGCGCTAGAAGGGTAGTAACATTCAGAGCTGGTAATAAATTAAGAAAAAAAATAGCTACTTTTGATGGATAAAAAATATCTTTCTATCAGCGAAGTTTCAGCACTCTGCAATATCAAATCTCATACATTAAGATTTTGGGAAAAAGAGTTTGAACAACTTCGGCCGGTTACCAGAAAAGGCAGTAGAAGATATTATCAATCTAAAGATATCGAATTGATAAAACAAATCCAATCACTTCTTTATGAAGAAGGTATGACAATTACAGGTGCAAAGAAATCTTTGCAATCATCGAAAAAGCAATTCTCTGGAGATGGTAATGAGCAAAAGCTAGTTGAAGAACTAGAAGACCTTTTAGCTAAAATAAAATAATCGGGGCGTGGCGCAGTCTGGTAGCGCACTACACTGGGGGTGTAGTGGTCGCTGGTTCAAATCCAGCCGTCCCGACCAACTTTTATTATGAAAAACTCTCATAAGTCGGTTATATTAATTACTTGTTACGTTATAGGAGATAAAAATGACAATACAAGCAGTGACGACATGGGAAGGTACTCCCAAAGCTTTGGAGGTTTTAATTGAAGGCTCTAAGCAGTCCGGACCAATACATGAATCCATGGGTGCAAAAAATCCTAGATTATGGAGAGCAATTTCTGGCGGAAGTATGGAACAAGTCTATTATTCTATTGAATTTGATTCACAAGAAGCTTACGGTAAGTTTTCTGATGCCATGCTTGGTTCTGAGTGGTGGGATGGTTTCATAGAATTCATAGGAGAGCATCATCCTGACTTAAAAAATCTAGGTACCGCTATCTATTTTGATGCTACCAGTTAGTTAATTTAATAAATAAAGGAAAAAATTATGAATAAAATAATGTTAATTTTGAGCTTAATTCTATCTTATGGAATTTACTCAGACGAACCACTTAATAGAGGAACAACAGATGGTGCTTTCACTACTTTAATGTTGGCATCACCTGATATTGATAAGTATATAGATACTCTGAAATCTAACACTTCAGCTTTCTCAGCCACCGGTGCATCCGATGCTGGAGTTTGTATAACAAGATCAGGAAATGAATATGCAGGTCAGATGATGGTATGGAGTGCATTTCCTAGTGTTGAAGCGGCTTTAGTAGGTTCCTTAAAATATGATCCGCAACAAGCACCAGCAAGCTTTGCTCAACTTAGAGAGCCTAAGTACGGAGTTACTTGGAAAGCAGCAAAACCCTGGAGACTCGATCCCGGCTACGAAAGAGTTCAAAGAGTGAATGTACCAACAGACAAACTTCAGGACTTTGTCGCCGCTATGACTGATTTAGAAAAGGCAATTATTGAGGCTGGTCATTCGGACTTCTTTAATGGAGTTTTTCTTCCAATTGGAGGAGGAACACATGAAGCTCAAACGGTTATGGTTAGAAGTGCTACTCCTGATGCTTCATCTTTCGGAAAACTCTTTGATGAGTACTTTGATGGAGAAGCTGCGTGGACTGATGAATGGTTAGCTCTTCAAGCAGTAGGGGGTACTATTATCTCTGATAGTTTTGAAGAATGTGAACAGACTTATTCTGCTAATTAATCTCATTCATCATAAAAAAAAGGGGCTTAAGCCCCTTTTTTTAACTCTCAGTAATAAAAATTTTTCCTTCATCTACAAGCTTTTTCCTATCAGATTCTGATATACCAATTGAATTAAGTATTTCTTCTCCATGTTCGCCCAGTTTTGGAGCTGGTCTTGATATTTCGCTGGGTGTATCTTCGAAATGTGCTGCTGGCCTTGCCTGCCTGACCTCTCCAAACCCTTCGTATTCTTGTCTAAGAATAGTTTGGTTTTTAATAATCTGCTCATGGTTCATTAATTCCATTCTATCGAGCAGGGGTGCACTGGGAACTCCTTCTTCTTGAAATCTTGATAAAATATCATTGCTTTGCCATTTCTTTATTTCTTGGCCTGTAATTTTCTTCCTTTCTTCAGCATTAATAACTCGTGCAGCTGATGTTGCAAATCTCTCATCATTTATAAGCTGTTGCATATTTAAAGCATTGCACATACCTGTCCACTCAGCATCAGAGACAGCACCAGCTGTTATGTATCTGTCCTTAGCCTCATAAATTAAATCCTGCGATCCTTGTAACTTCCTAACATCAAACTCGTTCTCTTTAAAAACAAGTCCCGACATACCTTCCGGCCAAAAGAATGCGATTACAGAATCTAGCATTGAAAGTTTTATATGTTGACCTTTAGCGGTTCTCTCTCTGGCATACAGGGCTGATGAAATTGCTTGTGCTGCTGTCAAGGAAGTCACTTTATCTGCAATAACAACCCTGAACATTTTAGGAGTTCCTGTATTCCTATCTGCTTGAATATCTGTAGCACCAGAAAGGGCTTGAATTACTGGATCATAAACTCTTGATTGAGCATAAGGTCCTTTATCTCCAAAACCACTAATTGATAAGTAAACTAGATTTGGATTAATTTTTTTCATAGCTTCATACCCAAAACCCATACGGTCAGTTGTGCCAGGTCTGAAGTTTTGCATCAAAACATCGGAGTCTTTTATTAATTTGATTAATATTTGCTTACCTTCTTTTGATTTAAGGTCTATAGCTAATGATTTTTTTCCTCTGTTACAAGAATAGAAAACAGGATTAACCCCATTATGAGGTGCTGCCATATGCCTTAATTGCTCTCCCGCAATTGGTTCAACTTTGATAACTTCTGCACCTTGGTCTGCAAGCATCATAGCTCCCATTGGCCCTGAAACCATACTAGTTAAATCAATAATTCTTACTCCTTCAAGTGGTCCCATGTATATTCCTCTAACTTTTATAATTAATTTCTACAGCTTTAATGTAAGCATCTCTAACTGTAATTCGTTTATGGTACTTATAAATATTCTCAGGCAATTCAAATTCATAAGCTACCGCCCAATCAAGACAAGATGTTAAAAGAATATCAGCTAATCCGAATTCTAATCCAAATAAAGTTCCATTTTGAGATAAGGTATCTTCAACCACACCCAACTGTTTTTCAAAATACTCTCGACAACTTTTTACCACTTCAGGAGCATCTCCATATATTTTTTTTAGATCGTAATGACGCCTCATTACGTAGAGAGAAGTTTCATCTAACTCTCCATAAATAAAATTACACCATTCATCTTCTTTGGCTTGTGTCTGTCTGTCTTCAGGGGAGGGTATAGTTTTAGAAGAAGAAATGCTCTGTAAGTATCTGCAAATAGCCACACTTTCAGATAAGAGAAAATCTCCATGTTTTAGCAAAGGTATCTTTTGTTTTGGATTAAGAGCTGAATATTCAGGTGTAAGTGTTTCTCCCGTTCTTGGTCCTATGGGATTCAATTGGTACTTAAGATTTAGTTCTTCCGCCATCCAAATCGGTCTAAGAGTTCTTGCTGTACCAGAACCCCAAAACTCTAATATTAAATCCACTTAATCTCCTATCTGAAAATTAATATTAGCTTAAATTTTATTAAAGGGCGAAGAGAAGAAGATGGAAAAGCTTATTAAAATATTTTTACTTTAGTACTATACAAATTATTTATACTTATATATAATTGTCATCAATATCAAGAGACGTTTAATTCTCCCCAGAAAAAAACCTCTCCAAGGTAAGCTCTCTAGATATTAAATTGTAACTGAGAGACGTGAAATTCTCCCCAGAAAACCTCTCCAAGGTAACTCACTCAGTTCATAAGGAAGATGTAGCCGTCACCCATTAAGCTGCACAAGCGAAATTAAGCTACATCTTCCTCTCTATGGTAGGTGGGGCTTTGAAAAATTAATTTTTGGTTGGGCGCAGCAAAAAGTTTCATCTACCACCCTTTTCCATGATCTTGGGTTAAACTAGCACCAGTTATGGACGACTCACAAATCTTACAATCTTTTCAAAATAACTCTGCCCCTTGTACAGATACTTTAGGTGCAAAGGTTATTAATTTCTCGTCTGAGCCTCCTCTAATTGAGATGGAATTCGAAGCTATATATGATTTTACGCATTCAGACGGTCAAGTAGTGCAGGGTGGTTTTGTTACGGGTATGTTAGATGCCCCTATGGCTCATCTTTTGATGGGCCTTTTTGATTTTAAAGTAATACCTATGACATTGGATATCAATGTCAGTTTCTTAGCGCCTACACGTCAAGGAAAATTAGTAGCGGTAGCAGAAGTACTTCAACTAGGAAAAAGCACAGCTTTTATGACCAGCAAGCTTTATCAAGAAGACACTTTAGTTGCCAGTTCAACTTCAACTGTGCGTTTGGTTCCTACCAAATAATTTTTTTACACCCCAAAGTCCCAAGAGAGACCATCGTGGTATCTGTTTAGGATTTCTTTGGCAATTAGAATTCTATGAACTTCATCTGGTCCATCAGCAAGTCTCAAAGTTCTAAAACCTTGATACATTCCTGCCAGAGGAGTATCACTAGATACACCTCTCCATCCGTGAATCTGAATCGCTCTATCGACTACTCTTGTTCCTGCAGCTGGGACGAATACTTTAATTGCTGAAATATCCACTCTCGCATCACCTTCTTTGTCCATAATTTCTGAACAGTGAATGGTCATCAACCTAGAGGCTTGAATATCCATATAAGAATCTGCAATGAATCCTTGAATGAATTGTTTGCTTTCAAGCTTTCCTCCATGGACTTCTCTTTCTGTTGAGTACTTAACCATGATGTCAAAAGCTCTCCACATTTGGCCAATTGTATTCATGCAGTGGTAAACCCTTCCGGCTCCCAGTCTATCTTGAGCTGCTTGGTGACCAGAACCTCTAGCACCTAGAGCATTTTCAACTGGTACTCTCACATTTTCATATTTTATTTCCATATGATCACCACCAGTATGACCCCAAATAGGAACCGATCTAACTTTGGTAAGTCCAGGAGAGTCAGTGGGGACAATAATCTGTGTCATCTTTGAATTTGCGCCGCCTTCGTCTCCATCTTCTTCTGTTTTACACATCACGACTAAGAAATCTGCTCTATTGCCATTTGAGGTCATAATTTTATGACCGTTTATTACCCATTCATCTCCTTCTCTAACGGCAGTAGTTTTTAGTGATCTTGGGTCTGATCCTGCAGAATCGGGCTCTGTCATAGAGAAACCAGATTCCATTTCTTGGTTGATGAGAGGAATAAGCCATTTCTTCTTTTGTTCGTCTGTTCCATATTTAACGAGAATCTTTTGATTACCTGAATTAGGGGCTATAACTCCAAACAGTCTATTTCCCAAAGGAGACCAAGCTAAGATTTCATTCATGTAGGCCAGTTCAAGAAAACCATTATCCATTCCTCCATACTCAGAAGGTAGGTGCGGAGCCCATAAGCCTTGTTTTTTTACCTCTTCATTAATTTCCTTTCTAAGTTTTTTTGATTTTTCCCCTCCAGCGTAAATCGTAGCTTCATTGGGTATGATTCTATTGGCAACAATGTCAGCAGTTCTAAGACGTATATCATTTATTTCTTCTGACAGAGTAGGTATGGGTGATATTTGCATATCGTTTTCTCCTTTTTTAATCTTTAATTTTTTATTAATTTACGAAAGTAATTGAACTCATGCAAGCTTTAAAACATGGAAGTATTTAGTTCCATTAAAGTTTATCAAGTCAGTATAGTTGCTTATAATTAATTAATGGGGAGAAACAAAACAGTTTTAGTGCTGGGTGTTGGGCCGGATAAAGGCTTAGGTGTGGCATTGTGTAAGAAATTTGCGGAAGAAGGCTACGATGTTATTGGCTGCGGAAGAAGCACTCAAAATATGGAAGCTTTATCTAAAATACAAGTACAAAATGGATCAATTAAAGGAATTACTGGAGATGTCACTAAGGAAGAAGATATAAAAAGAATTTTTAAAACTTTCGATGAGACGGAAAGTGTACTTGAGTCAGTCATCTACAATGCCGGAAATAATAATGCTAAACCTTTCTTGGAAATGGATTTAGATTTTTTTCAGGATTTATGGGAAATTTGTGCAAAAGGGGCGTTCCTTATATCTCAAGAAGCTATACCACGTTTATTAAAGCACGGAGGGTCTTTGATGTTTACTGGAGCAACTGCTTCAATAAGATCCAAACCTCCCTTTACCGCGTTTGCTGCAGCTAAGAGCGCTGAAAGATCTCTAGCTCAAGGTCTTGCAAAAGAATTTGGTCCTCAAGGCATTCATGTAGCTCATGTCATTATTGACGGGATAATAGACGGCGACAAAGTAAATTTAAGATTTCCTGAGTTTGCTAGTAGTAAAGGCGAAGATGGCAAACTAAATATTGAAAGTATTGCTGAAAATTTCTTGATGCTTCATAAACAACAGAAAAGTACCTGGTCCTTCGAACTTGATTTGAGACCTTGGTCAGAAAATTGGTAAAAATTATGCGAATTAAAATTTATATTCCTTTTATGCTCCTAGCTCTGCTTGTAGGTTGCAGTAAATCTTTTGACGAAAACTCATTAAGAGAAATATCTGAAGGCTCAGTAATAGGATTGGAGGGAGAAAATAATACTTACACTTGGAAAGGCATTCCTTTTGCCAAACCTCCTGTTGGAGAATTAAGATGGAAAGCACCAGAAGATGCCTCCCCTTGGACTGGTACTCTGGAAGCTGGGAAGTTCAAAGCAGGCTGTTTTCAAAGAGCAAGCATGTTTGGAGCAGATGGTGAAGATAAGTGGAGTGGAAGTGAGGATTGTCTATATTTAAACATTTGGACGCCCAAACTCAGTCAAGAAGATATAGAAAATTCTCAAGAGAAGCTTCCGGTGATGATGTGGATTCATGGGGGCGCTAATGTAGTTGGAAGTGCACACGTTTATGATCCAAGCATTTTAGTTTCTAAACATAAGGTTATTGTTGTAACCGTTCAATACAGAATGGGACCTCTTGGATGGTTTAGACATCCTGCTCTGTATGATTCTTTTTCATCAAAGTCTGATGTATCTGGAAACTACGGAACTCTAGATACCATCAAGGCTTTAGAGTGGATTAATAAGAATATCGATTCATTTGGCGGAGATCCCGGTAATGTTACCGTTTTTGGTGAGTCTGCTGGAGGGCATAACTCTGCTGCAATTTTTGCATCACCCTTAGCAGAAGGTCTGTTTCATAAAGTTATTGTTCAAAGTGGCATCATGTCAGCTTCGTCGATAGAGGTTACTGAATCTTATTTACCTGAAACGGGCATTGCCTCGACAACAAGTGGCCTAGAAGTTTTTAATCATATCTTGTTGGCAAACAATAAGGCTAACAATCTAGAAGAGGCCAGAGAAATCCAAAATACTATGGAATCTGAAGAAATCAAAACACTGTTTTACGAGCAGACTCCGGAAGTCCTCATGCAATCAAGTTCTGACGCACGACCTAAACGAAGTGGTATGACTAGAGTCTTTCCTGATGGTCACGTAATTTTGAAAGGTGGTATAGAAGAGTCATTCACAAATGGAGCTTTATCCAGAGTGCCTATAATTACCGGCACAAACAAAGACGAAAATAAATTCTTTAACTCTATGAATAGAGATTTTGTGAAATGGGGACCTTCTTCAGGTTTATACAGCAGTGTAGGAATCGATGAGATGCCTCTAGAAATTATTGATCTTGATTATTACGAGGCCATAAATTTTTATGGATCTTCTTTTTGGAAACAAAGAGCAGTAGATTCACCAGCAAAACAATTAGTTGAATCAGGCCATTCTGAAACTTTTGCATATAGGTTTGATTGGGATGAATTAAGTACCGTAAATGGTATGGATTTATCAAAGTTAATTGGCGCAGCTCATGCTCTGGAAATACTTTTTGTTTTTGGTTCTTTCGATAGCTACATTGTTAAGAATTTTCTTTTCGGAGAGGATGCTTACCCGGCTGGAAAAAAACTTTCCGATCAAATCCAATCGTATTGGGCCGAGTTTGCTTACAGTGGAAATCCAGGTAAAGGAAGAGACAGCAGTCTCCCTTCATGGAGCGCTTGGTCAATAGGAGAAGGAAATAAATATCTGATTCTTGATTCAGAGAATGATCAAGGCGTGGTTATGTCTAGTATTGAGTACACAAAGGATTACTTACTCGATAGACTTTCTAAAGATGAAAGATTTGATGATCAAGAAAGATGTGAAGCTTTATTTGGCTTGTCCTATGGAGATGGTAATGGAATCTCTCAAGAAGAGTTTAATCTTTTTATGGATGGTCTTTGTGTAGGTCGTGATTATTCTGCCATTATTGATATGATTGAATCCACAGAAGAAGAAATATTAGAAAATCAGGATACATAAGGAGGTAATGATATGTCTAAAGAAGTAGATTTTTACTTTGATTTTGCAAGCCCTAACGCCTATTTAAGTCATAAGGTAATGCAAACAATTAAAGAAAGAACGGGAGCTAAGGTTAATTATATTCCTGTCTTACTTGGAGGTATTTTCAAATTAACTAATAACAAGCCCCCTATGGAGCAGTTTTTTGGAGTTAAGAATAAAAATGAATATCAGAATATTGAGATGCAACGCTTTATTCAAAGACATGGTTTAGAAAAATTTCAAATGAATCCACATTTTCCAGTAATAAGTTTGCAAATTATTAGAGGTGCGGTGGCTGCTGATATGGATGGCTATTTAGAAGATTATATTGATAAGGTTTTAGTACATATGTGGGAAGAACCAAAGAAAATGGATGATCCTGAAGTAATAAAATCTGCATTTGAAGAGTCTGGATTAGATGCCGAAAAGCTGATGACCCAAATGCAAGATCCTGATGTCAAAGCTAAACTTATTTCCAATACAGAAGCTGCAGCTGAAAGAGGGGTCTTTGGCATACCTACTTTTTTCATTGGAGATGATATGTATTTTGGAAAAGATAATTTATGGCAAATAGAGGAAAAGTTAAGTGAGTAAATTACTAACTTCTTTAAATTTTACTAGGGGACCTGATATGAAGAATCGCTTCATGCTAGCTCCATTAACCAATTCTCAAAGTCATGAAGATGGCATTATGTCTGATGAAGAATTTCACTGGCTCACTATGAGAGCAAAAGGAGGTTTCGGGCTTACCATGACATGTGCATCACATGTTCAGGCTATAGGTAAAGGATTTCCAGGTCAGATGGGAGTTTTTTCCGATGACCATCTAGAAGGCTTATCCAGGTTGGCTAAAGAAATAAATGATCATGACAGTATTTCTATAGTTCAACTTCATCATGCTGGCATGCGTTCACCTAAGGAACTTATAGGAGAAGATCCTGTTTGTCCTTCTGATAATGAAGAATTTTCGGCGCGTGCTTTAAGCTTAGATGAGGTTAAGACATTGAGGGACGACTTTATAGCTGGGGCGGTAAGATCTGAAAAAGCAGGTTTTCACGGTGTTGAACTCCATGGGGCCCACGGTTACATCATTTGCCAATTTCTTAGCGATGAAGTGAATCTTAGAGATGATGAATACGGAGGAGATTTACACGGAAGGGCGCGTTTACTTAATGAAATAATTGATGGTATTAGGTCAGAGTGTTCTAAAGATTTTATGTTGGGTGTTAGGTTGTCTTCAGAAAGATTTGGTATAAAGCTTGGCGAATCAAAGCAATTAGCACAAGAACTCATGATGTCCGATAAATTAGATTTTTTAGATATGTCTTTATGGGACTGTTTTAAAGAGCCTCAAGAAGAGGAATACAAAGGTAAGACGCTACTTCAGCATTTTGCAGAACTTGATAAGGGTAATACTAGATTAGGTGTCGCAGGCAACATAAGGACTCCTCAAGATGCAACTCGTGCAATGGAAGCGGACATTGATTGGATTATGCTTGGAAGGGCAGCCATACTGAATCATAACTTCCCATTGCTTTATGAAGATAACCCAGAATTTGAGACTCCTACTGTTCCTGTAACTGCCGACTATTTGTCTGATGAGGGCCTCTCTCCCAAATTTATAAGTTATATGTCAAATTGGGGATTCGTTGAAGGTTATGACGATAAGATGAAAGAAGCTCTTAAAAAGGCTTAGTTTAAGAAGCTATCATCCTTCTCTAGCATGAGATCATAAATAGGCTGGTAGCTCATCCACATACCTATTGGTGAACCAACTTGATTTTTTGTAAGTTCAGCAACTTGATCTGGTATTCTTTGCATCTGTCCAACATTCTCAGCCATTAATTGAGACTGGCAGCACCTATCCATAGATAAAAATCCCCAAGCAGCTTCGTCAACAGTTGTTCCGGTTGTTAAAAGACCATGATTTTTTAAGATGGCTGCTTTTTTATCTCCTAATGCCTCTGCAATTCTATCACCTTCGCTGGTATCGAGAACTACTCCAGTAAAGTCATCAAATAACACGTGATTTTCATAGAAAGCACAAGAATCTTGAGTAATTGGTTCTAATAATCTCCCCATGGTAGAGAAAGTTTTTCCATACATTGAATGCGAGTGCGCTGCAGCATTTAAGTCAGGATGATTCATATGCAATCTAGAATGAATAGCAAATGCAGCATTATTTACAGGTCTATCACCAATTACAATGTCTCCATCATGACTGACTAATAATAAATCAGATACCTTCATCTGTCCGAAGTGGACTCCAAATGGATTAACCCAGAAATGATCTTTGTGTTCTGGATCTCTCAAAGTTATATGCCCAGCGAGTCCTTCATCAAAACCGAAATGAGCAAACATACGAAAAGCGCTGGCTAATCTTTCTAGACCATGTCTCCTTTCTTCATCAATAGAATTAAATTCAGGAGGATTTAAATTGCCTTTGTTTCTTGGCTCAGTCTTTCCTTTTGTAACGTCGATATCCATCATTTTTTCTCCAATAAAGGTGATAAATTAAATTCAGCTAATTAATCTAGCATATTTGCTAAAATATATCCCATACTACAAAAAATACAAAAGAAATTAATGGCAACAAAAAACTATAGAATCGAAAAAGACAGTCTGGGTGAAGTAAAGGTTCCAAAGAAAGCTCTCTGGGGAGCTCAAACACAAAGAGCTGTAGATAACTTTCCAATCAGTGGAATCAAAATGGACTTTCCCTTCACAAAGTCGTTTGTTAGTTCCCTTGGATTGATTAAAGATGCTGCTGCAAGAGCTAATTCTAAACTTAAACTTCTTCCGGCTAATAAAGCACGAGCTATATCCAAGGCCTCGAAAGAAGTTTGGCAAGAAAAGCATCATCAGGAATTTCCTATAGATGTTTTTCAAACTGGATCTGGTACCAGCTCTAATATGAATGCCAACGAGGTTATTGCTAATTTAGCTTCAAAAAACTCTAAATTGAGCATCGGAGCAAATGATGATGTAAATATGAGTCAAAGTAGTAACGATGTTATCCCAACAGCAATAAAAGTTTCTGCTCATATGGATTTAACTAAGAAGCTCTACCCGGCACTGGATAAATTAATAACTGAAATAGAAAAGAAAGCAGAATCAGTTCAAGGCATTGCTAAAACCGGTAGAACCCACTTAATGGACGCCATGCCAGTAGATTTCTCCGATGAACTAAGAGCTTGGTCAAGTCAATTAACTGCATCTCGTAAAATGCTTGGAGTCATAGAAGAGAGATTTCTAGAAATGCCACAAGGTGGAACTGCTGTTGGTAGTGGTATTAATGCCCATAAACAGTTTGCAAAGATCTTCGCTCAAGAACTTACTAAGTTATCGGGAAGTAACTGTAAATGTGTACCCAGTACTAACTTCTTTCATGAGCTTAGTGCCCAGGACTGCTCGGTTCAACTTTCTGGAGAATTAAAAAATCTAGCGGTTATCCTAATGAAAATCTCTAACGATTTAAGGTGGATGAACAGCGGTCCTTTAGCTGGTCTATCTGAAATCGAATTGCAAGCATTGCAGCCAGGCAGCAGCATTATGCCAGGTAAGGTAAATCCTGTTATACCTGAGGCTGTAACTATGGTTTCAGCTGATGTTATTGGAAATGATGTATCCATTACGGTAGCAGCCCAAGCTGGGAATTTTCAATTAAATGTAATGCTTCCAGTTATTGCCTACAATTTGTTGAAGAGCATTAATCTTTTATCAGGAGCAATGGATGTTCTGTCTAGTAAGGCCATTAAGACATTTAAAGTGAATAAGAAAAGCCTTGAAACATCTTTATCAAGAAATCCTATTCTTGTTACTGCACTTAACCCAATTATTGGTTACGAAAAAGCTGCGGAGATTGCTAAAAAAGCATACAAGTTAGGTAAACCTATAATTGAAGTTGCGAGCGAGGAAACAGACTTAACAGAAACTCAGCTTAAGAAATTATTAGATCCTTCGAAATTAACTAAAGGAGGAATCAGTAAATAGTTATGGAAGATTTACTTAAACAAAAGTGTGTGGCTTGCAGGGCTGATGCACCTAGAGTTACTGATGATGAATTGCCAGGGCTTTTAAAGGAGATACCTGATTGGCAACCTATCACAAAAGATTCAGTTTTAATGCTCAATAAAGTATTTAAATTTGATGACTACGAGCAGTCCTTAAACTTTACCCAAAAAGTTGCTGCTTTGGCAGAAGAGGAAGATCATCATCCTGCAATTCTTTTAGAATGGGGCAAGGTCGAAGTTACTTGGTGGACACATAAAATCGGTGGACTCCATAAGAATGATTTTATTGCTGCCGCTAAGACGGATGCCTTAAATTCCTAAAATAAAA
>ERZ802830.2976-NODE-2976-length-14744-cov-12.4225_pt1 | contig 14744 bp, 16 predicted proteins | sample MGYA00345654_ERZ802830 | MGnify/ENA primary metagenome ERZ802830 (study PRJEB30503, sample SAMEA104212375) | marine metagenome | biome: Westerlies Biome; feature: [SRF] surface water layer (ENVO:00010504) within the epipelagic zone...; material: water... | reverse complement strand
AGCATGATATTAAAAAATTATTAGAAATACTTCATACTTTTGTAAAACTTGGAAACACAGTTGTTGTAATTGAACATAATCTAGATGTAATAAAAACAGCAGATTATATCGTTGATATGGGTCCTGAAGGTGGCGTTAAGGGTGGAAACATTATCGCAGAAGGTAAGCCAGAAGAAGTATGTAAAGTTTCAGGGAGTTATACGGGACAATTTTTAAAACCATTATTAAAATAACACTTTAAAAATTACCTCGAATTAGTGTATAAGTATCAAGAATCATGAGCAATTTATTATCATCATTACCTAAAACAATTCACGCTTCTCTTGCATTAGCTATTTTACTGTTTTTAGGTTTATCTTATTTAAACGGTGGTTTTGCTTTTGATACTACATTTTGGAGTTGGTTATTCAGATACATTCACGTGATTGTAGCAATCATGTGGATTGGATTACTTTGGTATTTCAATTTTGTACAAATTCCTAACATGGGTAAAATCCCAGATGAACAAAAACCTGCTATAGGTAAAGTAATTGCGCCAGCCGCTTTGTTTTATTTTAGATGGGCTGCTGCATTGACTGTATTATCTGGCTTAATTTTAGCTTTATTAAATGGATATTTACACGATGCCATGACTTTAAGCATAGGATCGGGTGTACCAAAACATACAGCTATTGGCATAGGCATGTGGCTTGGAGTTATTATGGCTTTTAATGTTTGGTTTGTTATATGGCCAAATCAAAAAAGAGCTTTAGGAATAGTTGATTGTGAACCCGAATTAAAAGCTAAATCAGCTAAAACAGCAATGTTATTTTCAAGAACAAATACATTACTTTCGTTACCAATGTTGTTATCGATGGTTGCGGCTCAAAATCTTTATTAATATTTTAGTTCTTTAATATTTATAAATTCTTTTAAACACTCTGGATTGGCTAAAGCTTCTTTATTTTTAATTTCATTTCCTTCGATAATATTTTTGACAGCTAATTCTACAATTTTACCACTTTTTGTTCTTGGGATATCAAGTATTTCAATTATTTTATTAGGTACGTGTCTAGGAGATGCATTTTTTCTAATTTGAAGTTTCATTCTTTTTAACAAACCTTCTGTAAGCTTATATTTTGAATTTAATATAACAAACAAAATTATTCGTATATCATTATCCCACGATTGTCCTACAACCAAAGACTCTTTAATTTCTTTAAATCTTTCAATTTCAGAATAAATTTCTGCTGTTCCAAGACGAACACCACCAGGATTTAAAGTTGTGTCTGATCTACCAAAAATTACAAATCCTTTTTTATTTGTTATCTTAGCATAATCACCATGATGCCAAATATTTTTGTATTTGTTAAAATATGCTTTTTTAAATTTTATATCATATTTATCATTCCAAAATTTTAGTGGTATTGAAGGAAAAGGATTAATACAAACAAGTTCACCTTTATTATTTAAAACAGATTTACCATTTTCATTATAAACACGGACATCCATACCCAAACCTTTACTTTGAATTTCGCCAGAATGAACAGGTTGATACAAATTTCCTAAAACAAAACAGGAAACAATATCAGTACCACCTGAAATAGATGCTAAATGAACATTTTTTTTTAAATTTTTATAAACAAAGTTAAAACTATCTTCTGATAATGGAGATCCAGTTGAGCAAATAGTTCTTAATTTTGGTAATTTGAACGTTTTTTTAAAGTTTTTTTTAGTTTTTCTTAATGCATCTATATATTTTGCACTAACACCTAATAATGTAATTTTTTCTTTCTCTGCTATCCTTAGCAATAGATCTTCTTTTTTATACATTGGTGAACCATCAAACAATACAATTGATGCTTTTGAAGCTAAAACTGAAATTAACCAATTCCACATCATCCAACCACATGTAGTAAAATAAAAAACATTGTCATTTTCTTTAATATCACAATGAAGTTGATGTTCTTTTAAATGCTGAAGCAATACTCCACCAGATTTATGACAAATACATTTTGGTTTACCTGTTGTGCCACTAGAATAAAGAATTGCTAATTCATGTTCAAAATCAAATTTAGAAAAACTAAATTCATAACTTTTTTGTTTTTTTATATTATTCCAATGATGTGTTTTTACATTTTTAAAACTTGGCAGTTTTTTAATTTCAGGTTGACCAGGATAATTAGAGATAATGATATGTTTAATTGAAGGTATTTTTTTTGTTATTTGGGGAATTCTTTCCAAAATATTAATTCTCTTTCCATTGTAAAAATATTCATTCGTTACAAATAAAACTTTGGGTTTTATTTGAGAAAATCGTTCTATGACACCACTAGATCCAAAATCAGGAGAACAAGAAGACCAAATAGAGCCTATCGCAACTGTACCTAAGAAAGCCTCAACTGTTTCGGAAGTATTAGGCATATAAGCTGCAATTCGATCTTTAGATTTAATATTTAAATCTTTTAAATATTTTGAAACCTTCTTAACATTTATGTTTAAATCTCTCCAATTTTTAACTTCCCGGTAACCATTTTCACTAATAAAAGTAATTGCTTTGTCATTGGTATTTTTTGAAATTAAATTTTCAGTAAAATTTAATTTATAATTAGGTAAAAAAATATTCTTATAAAATTTTGAAGATTTCTTTACTTTAAATTTATTTTTTTTACCTTTTATTTTTGAATAATCCCAAACACTTTCCCAAAAATTTCCTGCATTTTTTACTGACCAATCGTGAATTTTTTCATAATTATTGTTAAATTTTTTATTAAATCTTGCAGATATAAATTTTTCAAATTTTGATAAATTTGAACTTCTCTTTAATTTATTTGATGCTTCCCAAAGTTTTTTACTCATGTAAAATATTCTATGTAATTATTCTATGAATTTATTATAATATATATTTTATATTTTGGCACAATTTTGCCAGCTAAATTTATTTTTGATCGTCTTCTCTTAGAACAGTTTGTTGTGAAACTCTTAATCTAACTAGTACAGTGTTTGCAATATATATTGATGAATACGTACCAAATACTACTCCAAGAATCATTGCTAAAGAAAATCCTTTTAATATTTCACCACCAAAGAAATAAATAGCTAATAATGCTAATAAAGTAGTTGCTGAAGTAATAATTGTTCTAGATAAAGTTTCATTAATAGAAATATTAGTAAGTTCAAAGATTTTAATATCAGAATATTTTCTTAAATTTTCTCTAACACGATCAAAAATTACGACAGTATCATTCATTGAATAACCAACTATAGTCAGAACTGCTGCAATTATAGATAGATTAATCTCTAGGCTAAATAAAGAGAATATTCCCAGTGTAACAATTACATCATGAAATAGTGCTAAAATTGCACCTAAACTGAATTGCCATTCAAATCTTATCCAAATATAAAAAAGCATTGCTGCTAGTGATAATGATATAGCTATCACTCCAGATTTTAATAATTCTGCACTAACTTTTGGACCAACGTTTTCAACTCTTCTAAAATTAAAATTATTGCCAAATGATTTATCTAAATTAATCTTAATTTCTTCAATTATATTTTTTTTATTATCTTTGTTTTCAAACTTAATAAGGTAATCAGTATCATTACCAAATTTTTTAACTGAAACATCGCCTAGATCCATTTGGCTAAACTTATCTCTTAAAGAACTAACATTTATTTTTGTGTCATTTGACCTTAGTTCAATTAATGTACCACCTTTAAAATCAATACCAAAATTAAGACCTTTGAAGATTAATAAAATCAAAGAAATAATAATTAGAAATGTCGAAAAGAGATTAAAATGATTGTAATATTTATTAAAAGATATCATTAGATCAATTTCTCCTTATCTCTATTTCTTGACACATAAATACTGGTAAATAGTCTAGCAATAAAATAAACCGAGAAGAGAGTTGTAAATATTCCAACTCCAAGAGTTACTGAAAAACCTTTTACTGGACCAGATCCCATAAAGAATAGAATTATTGCAGCTAATAAAGTTGTTATATTGGCATCAATAATAGCAGTTCTTGATTTTGTATAACCACTATCAAAAGCAACTATATTATTGTTTTCATCTTTTAATTCTTCTTTAATTCTTTCAAATATCAATACATTTGCATCAACTGCCATACCAACTGTTAAAATTATTCCAGCTATTCCTGGTAGAGTTAAAGTTGCTTCAAATAATGTCAATATACCTAACAAGATAAATAGATTAATGATTAGAGTAATATTAGTGATAAGGCCAAAAATTCTATATTTAACGAACATAAAAACGATTACTAATAGAAATCCAATAGCCAAAGCGATCATACCAGCATTAATAGAGTCTTGTCCTAGGTCTGGACCAACTGTTCTTTCCTCAATAATGTCTAAAGGAGCAGGTAAAGCTCCAGATCTCAACAATAAAGCTAAATCAGTAGCTGATTGAAAAGTAAATCCACCACTAATTTGACCTGAGCCACTTGCAATTGTGTCTCTTATAACGGGTGCACTTATAATTTTACCATCTAATACAATAGCCAACTGTTTACCAATCCCAGTTGAGGTTGCTTTACCAAATCTTTTTGCCCCTACTCTATCTAGTGAAAAAGATACAATTGTTTGATTAGTTTGAGTATCCATTTTTGGTTGAGCATCCAAAAGGTTATCTCCACTTATAATAATTCTTTTACTTACCGTAGCTTCTTCAATTCCATCTTCATATTTAAGTTTTTCAACTCCAAAACTGTCATTATCGTTGTTTGTTACAAATCTAAAAGTTAAGTTAGCGGTTTTGCCCAAAAGCGATTTAACTCTCATAGGGTCATCTAATCCAGGAAGTTCAACTAAAATACGATTATTTCCTCTTTTTAGAATATTAGGTTCATTAGTACCAACTTCATCAATTCTTCTTCTTACAATTTCAATTGCTTGATCTTGAGACGATGTTTTTAATGCAATTAAACCTTGCTTTGAGAAACTTATTTTAAAGTTAAGTCCAGTGTCTTCTATCTCAAGTTGATGAGACTTAAATCTTGGATAATATGGATTTATATCACTATTTTCATCGTTAAAAGTATCTATGATGGATTGTTTGTTTTCTTCCAAAACATTAAAAAAAATATTTTCATTTTCAATTTTTATATTATTAATTTTAATATCTTTGTTTTTAAAATAATTTCTAATTGTTGTAGTTAAATTCTGAAGTTTTTGTTCTATTACTGGTGCGTTATCAATTTCTAATAAGAGATAAGATCCACCCTGTAAATCAAGACCTAAATTAATTTTTTTATCAAAAAAACTATCTTCAAATTTAAATAAATTAGATGATGCAATTAAAACAAATAAAAGTGAAAATAGAGTTATAAATAAAATTCTTATCTTTGAAAAATAAAGCACTTTATCAAAAATTTATTATTTTTTAACTTCTTGAGTAACACCTTGAAGAGCTTGAATACCTGTAGCTTTGACAATTTCAACTTTAACGTTTTCTGCAATTTCAACTTCAACTTTGTCGTTGTCAATTAATCTTTCAACAGTGCCTGTGATACCACCAGAAGTGATAACTTTATCACCCCTTTTAAGTCCTTCAACCATAGCCTTATGTTCTTTAACTTTTTTTTGTTGTGGTCTGATTAAGAAAAAATAAAAAATAACAAAAATTAAAATTAACGGTATAAATTGTCCTATTCCTGAACCTTCCATAAATCTCCTTATAAATAAGCTGAATTCTTATACTATCTTATTGATTAAAACAACTTTATTTAGGTGAAATTAATTCTAAATTGTTCATATAAGGTCTAAGAACTTTAGGGACAATAATTGAGCCATCCTTTTGCTGGAAATTTTCCAAGACCGCAATTAATGTTCTTCCTACAGCTAAACCACTTCCATTTAAAGTTCCAACAAAAACAGTTTCTTTGTTTTCATTTTTATATCTAGTTTTCATTCTTTGTGCTTGAAAAGTTGAGCATGATGAACATGATGAAATTTCGCGATATTTATTTTCTGATGGAAGCCAAACTTCAATATCATATGTTTTTTCAGCACTAAAACCCATATCACCTGAGCATAAAATAATTTTTCTATAAGGAAGTTCTAATTGATCAAGAATATCTGTTGCACAATTAGTCATTCTTTCTAATTCTTCTAAACAATTTTCTCTTTCAACAATACTTACCATTTCAACTTTATAAAATTGATGTTGTCTAATCATTCCTTTGGTGTCTTTACCATAACTACCTGCTTCTTTTCTAAAGCAAGGAGTAGAAGCAACAAATCTCATTGGCAGATTTTTTTTGTCTACAATTTTATCTTTAACTATATTGGTTAAAATTACCTCTGCGGTTGGGATAAGAAATTTTCTATCCGAACCTTCGTCAAATTTAATTTCAAATTGATCATTTTCAAATTTTGGAAGTTGTCCTGTACCAAACATTGTATTATCAGAAGCAATTAATGGAGGAGAAATCTCTTGATATGTATTTTGATTAACATGAGTATCAAGCATAAAATTAGATAATGCTCTTTCTAATAAAGCTAGTTTATCTTTAACAAATACAAATCTTGATCCTGTAGTTTTAGTAGCTAGATCAAAATCAAGCATTTCTAAATTTTCACCTAATTCGTAATGAGATTTAGGTTTAAAATCAAAATTAGGTATTTTTCCAGATTTTAAAACTTCAATATTATCATTTTCATCCTTACCAATAGGAACATCTGCATTAGGTATATTTGGAATATTTGATAAAATTCCATCTAATTCTGCCTTTATTTTTTTTTGATTGTCAGAAATTTTTTCTAGCTCAATCGAAATTTCTTTAGATTTATTAAATAAACTCTCATCTTTTGATTTTGAAATATCTTTTTTTTCTTTTTCTAAAGATTCCTTTTGTTGAATTAAATCTCTATTTTGTTCATCTAATTTTTGTAAATTGTCAAAATCAATATTTACAGATCTTTTTTCCAAAGATTTAGCAAATTCAGAAAAATTTTTTCTAATATCTTTTAAATTATGCATCTGTTTTTTCTAAGTTTTTATTTTCAATAAATTTTACAGAAAATATCGATAATTCATATAAAATTAATAATGGTATTGCTAATCCAATTTGAGTTATAGGATCAGGTGGAGTTAGTAATGCAGCTGCAGCAAAAATAATTACCACAACATATTTTCTTCTTTCTCTTAAAAACTGACTGTCGACAACACCTACTCTTGCTAACAAACTTAAAACTACTGGTAATTGAAAACTGATACCAAAAGCAAATATTAATTTCATAACTAGTGAAAGATATTCATTTACTTTAGCTTCAAGTTGAATGGGTAAATTTGTTGAAAGTCCAGTACTTTCAAATGATAAAAAGAACTTAATAGCTAATGGCATTATTAAATAATAAACAAGCATGCCACCTAGAAAAAATAATATTGGTGTTAGTATTAAATAAGGCGCAATTGCAATCTTTTCATGCTTATATAGTCCTGGTGCAATAAATTTCCATATTTGCATCAATATAAAAGGACATGTAACAAAAAATGCTGTGAAAAAAGAAACTTTTAAGTAAGTTAAAAAAGTTTCTTGGAGAGCAGTAAAAATCAATCTTCTACTTGAGCCATCATCTTTTACAGCTTGAGCAAATGGGTCCACTAAAAAACCGTAGATATGTTCAGCAAAAAAATAACATCCTATAAAAAAAATAAATAAAAATATAAAACTATGAATAAGTCTTTTTCTTAATTCTGTTAAGTGACTAATAAAGCCACCTTCATTTTCTTCGTTACTCATCTTTTTTAATGTCTTTTTTAATTTCGTTATTTATTTTTTCATCTTCAATATCAATATTTGAAACTTCATTTTGAATATTATTCATATATCTTTTAGCTGTCCCAATCCATGAACCTGCTTTTTTTAACATTATTGGGAAATCCTTTGGACCAAGAACAATGATAGCAATAGCTACAACAATTAATATCTCAAACCAACCAATAGTAGGCATTTGATTTAATTTTTATTTTCTGAGTCTTTATTTTCGTCGGAAATATTTTTTGGCTCTGACTCATCAGTAATATCTGATGCCATTCCCTTTTTGAAACTTTTAATACCTTTAGCAACATCTCCCATTAAACTAGATATTTTTCCTCTACCAAATAATAAGACTACTAATATTACAACAATTGCTATTTGCCAAATTCCTATGCTCATAAAATCTTATAACCTTTTTATGATTAATTTTAAAGTTACTTTTTTGTTAATCTTTTTCTTCGGTATCAAGAGTACTATTTAACATCTCATCAATATTAGAATAGATATCTTCTTTTTTTTCATCTTGTTTTTCTTTAAAGAATTTACCAGTACCAAATATAGCATTATCTACACTTGAACTATCAATTAAACCTGCTGCACCTAATTCGTCAACAGTTGGAAGATCTGATAATTTTTGTAAATTAAAATGGCTTAAAAATTCATCTGTAGTAACATATTGGATAGGTCTACCAGGAACATCTTTACGTCCGCCTGGTTTAACCCAATCAAGTTCCATTAAAATTTCCAAAGTATTTGTTCCAAAAGCAACACCCCTAATCTCTTCAATTTCTGCTCTTGTAACTGGTTGATGATATACGATTATAGCTAGTGTCTCTACTGCAGCTCTAGATAATTTTTTTTCAACAGTTTTTTCTTGTGACATTAAATGCGAAAGATTTGGAGATGTTCTAAAAGACCACTTATTTTTTATACAGACTAAATTTATCCCTCTATTAGAATATTCAAGTTGTAACTTTTCTAATGATTTAGCAACATTGGACTTTTTTGAAACTTTGTTTTCAATTGTATCTACATCTAATGGTTCTGCAGCTGCAAAAATTACTGCTTCAATTTCTTTCTCCAAATCAGTTAATTTAGTAGGAAATTTAACAACATTATCTTTAGAAATTTTTTCTTTTTTAATCATTTATTTCCTTAATATAAATATCATCATACAAGTTCTCTTGTTTTATTGTTAAATTACCTTCTTTAACCAACTCTAATGAACCAGCAAAAATTCCAGCTTTACCAGTTTTTTTATACTTTGATCCATTCCTAAATCCTTGAGGTATCAAATCATCAATATTCTTCCAATCCATTAATTTACCAAAAAATTCTTTTATTGTTTTGATGCCATCTTCAGCTGTAAAAACAGGTAATTTAGGAATGCTCATTCTTTGGAAATCTTTAGTCATTATTATAGATGAGTAAGATTTTAGTAATTCAAACATTGTTAAATTATATTCTGAACTATAAATTGATCGAATATTACCTTTAATACCACGAGTTCTAATTTCTCTACCTAATCTTTTTCTTTTAAGCATTTGTTCTGACAATAACCGAATAAGTTCTAATTTTTTAAGCTGCAATTTTAATTTATCTGCAACTTCTTGAACTTTAAATTCTTCTTCTGGTGTACTTGGGAGTAATAATTTAGATTTTAGATAAGCTAACCAAGTTGCCATTAATAAATATTCGGAAGCAATTTCTAAATTTAAATCTTTTTCTCTAGTAATATAATCATGAAATTGATCTGCAAGTTTAGTAATAGAAATTTCTTCTAAATCAACTTTTTGAGCTTTGGCTAAATCTAAAAGAACATCTAAGGGTCCATTATAATTACTAATATCGACATTAAATAAAACAGAATCAGACTCAGACATCTTAAGATATTAACTTAAAATTTTATAAAATTGTGATGTTTTTTTAATTATAAAGCTATTTATTAAAGGTGAATTGTTAGCAACAATTGTCATCTCATTAAGATTACCATTACAGTGTAGGGCTATATTACAACCGGCCTTAAAGGCTTTAAGGGTATTTAATTTCATATCTTCTTTTAAACTTTTCATAGAGAGATCATCTGAAATTAGAATATTTCTAAATCCAATCTTATTTCTAATATATTGTATTGCCTTCTTTGAATGGGTCACTGTATTTTGTTTATCTAATTTTTCATAAATTACGTGTCCTGTCATAGCTAAATAACTTTGTTTATTTTTAAATGGGTAAAAATCATTTTTTTCTAGATATTTAAGTGATTTTTTTACTATTGGAGTAAAATTGTGACTATCTACTTTAGCCAAACCATGACCTGGAATGTGCTTAATGACCGTCCCTATTGAGTTTTGATGAAAAAATTTAATACATAAGTCACCCATTTTAGAAACTGTATTTTTGTTTTTTGAAAAAGATCTATCACCAATAATATTACTTGAACCTTTAACTCTAAGATCTAATACTGGAACAGTATTTATATTGGTACCAATTAATTTTAATAAATATGAAGTTTTATCAACAAATAATTTATAAATAATATTAAATTTTTTTTTATCTTTTTCATAAAGGTTGCCAAAATATTCAGAAGTTAAATTATCAAAAGAAATTATTTTATTTAATCTATTAACTCTACCACCTTCTTGATCAATTAAAATTGGATATTTTTTATCTTTAAAAATTTTCTTAATATCATTGGTAAGATTTTTCGTTTGATTAATTGATTTGATATTTCTTGAAAATAAAATGACACCCCAAGGTTTATATTTTTTTAGAAATATTCTTTCTTTATTAGATATATTGTAAGATCTTAAGCCAACAATAAAAGCCTTTCTATTATTAATCATTTTCTAAAAGTTTCCAAAAATTAAACTTCTTTTTCTTTTTTTTATTAGTTTGATTGACATATTCAATTATATTTTCGGTATCGTTCTCTAAGATAGGTAAATCCATTGAGTAAATTCTAATTTTTTCATCAATATTTTTATAGGATCGATATGACTTTTTTATATTTTCATCTGAAAAGTAATATCTGCCAGTAAAGAATAAAAATAATCCAATTATAACAATGAATATTAAATATTTAATCTCTTTTAACATTACATTTTTTCAGGTGTATCAACACCAACTATATCCATTCCTGATTTAATCACATTAGAGATTGCTTTTAAAAAAACTAATTTATCAGATGAAATTTCTTTTTGATCATTTATAAATCTTTTTTCAGGTTGTTGTTTACCTAAGTTCCAATATGAGTGAAATTCTGAAGCAAGTTCATATAGATAAACTGGAATACGATGTGGTTCTAATTTATTACTAGCAGCATCAATACACTTTGGCCATTCAGAAACTTTTTTTAATATTTTAATTTCATCATTTGTATATTCAAATGAATAATCTTCAATTTTAACATCAGAATTCAAATCTTTATTAAGATGTCTAAACACAGAAGAAATTCTAGCATAACAATACTGAACATAATAAAGTGGATTATCTTTTGATTTTTCTTTTACAGCATCAAAATCAAAATCTAATTCTACATCACTACTTCTATTTAACATTATAAATCTTGTAGCATCCTTGCCAACTTCTTCGATTAAATCATCAACTGTTATATAATCTCCTTTTCTTTTTGACATTTTGAAAGGTTTGTTATCTTTAATGAGTTTTACTAGCTGGCTAATTTTACAGATTAATTTACCTTTGCTTCCTGATAAAGCGTCTACAGATGCTGAAATTCTTTTAATATATCCAGCATGATCTGCGCCAAGAATATTAATTAAATAATCAAAATTTCGATCTACTTTATTTTTGTGATAAGCAACATCGCTTGCAAAATAAGTCCAACTACCATCTGATTTTTGTAAAGCTCTGTCTTTATCATCACCAAAATCTGTTGATTTAAACAATAATTGCTCTCGTTCTACCCAGTCTTTGTTATCTTCACCCGCTGGTGCCTTAATTTTTCCCTTATAAACAAATTTACCTACTTCTAAAAACTTAATTACTTTTTCTACCTCATCATTTAATACAATTTTTTTTTCACTTACAAAATTATCATGATTAATTCCTAAACTTTTCAAATTTTTCTTGATCAAAAGTAATGCTTGTTCAATAGATAAGAGAGTTAAATTATCTGAAATATCATTATAATTATCAAAATTAATATCTGAATTTGATGAAATAATATTTTTTGCAAAATCAATTAAATAGTCTCCGGGATATAGATCAGGATTATCAATTGGGAAAGTTTCATTAAATTTAACTTCACGTATTCGAAAATAAACTGATTTAGTATAATTAATTATTTGGTTACCATAATCATTAACGTAATACTCCTTTGTAACTTTGTGTTTATTAAAGGTTAATACATTTGATATAACATCACCTAGAATTGCTCCTCTACAATGTCCAACATGTAATGGACCTGTTGGATTAGCGGATACAAATTCGACTAAATAATTGAGTTTTTTTTCTTTTTCATTAACACCAAAATTTTTTGAATTGGCAATAATTTCTTGAATAAATTTAGACCAAAATAAAGGTTTTAGTTTAATATTAATAAAACCTGGTTTAACAACGGTAATATTTTCAATTAAAGGATCACTATTTTTAATTAATGGAGATATTTGATCAGCTAAATCTATTGGTGATTTTTTATTTAATTTTGAAAGAACCATTGCAACATTAGTTGAAATATCACAATCAAACTTAGGAGGTGGAATTTCAGCATTTATACCATTGAAAGTCTCTGGTATAAGCAATTCACCTTTTTGATTAAGATCAACTATAATTGACTTAATTTTATCCAAATATAATTCAAAAATGTTCATTTGTAATTGTTATATAGGTTAATAGCATAACGATCTGTCATACCTGAAATAAAATCTGAAATAGCTCTAAATTTATCTTTAGTCAATTGATCTTTTGTTAAAAATTTTCTAGGATTTGATTTTATTATATTGAATAATTTTTTGATAATTACTTTTCCACGTTGATTTTTTCTTAAAACTGATTGGTTATTATACATTTTAGTTCTTAGAAAAAATCTGATTTCTTTTTCGGAATTTTGTAATTTACTTGAAAAACTAACTATTAATTGATCTGATCTTGCAACGTCTTTAATTGATTTAATTTTTAAAACTTTCAGATTATTCTGTGTATTTGATAATAAATCTCTTATCATTAAATCTATAGAGTCTCTGATTATTTGATAGGTTGCTATTTTATAATTTTGTTTATTAATTTTATTTTTATATTTAAGATAAATTGATTTAAAAAAATCTATTTCTATAAGCTCTTCTAATTTAAATAAATTAGCTTTAATGCCGTCTTGAATGTCATGATTATTATAAGCTATATCATCTGAGATAGCTGAGATTTGAGCTTCTAACGAGGGATAAGTATTAAAATTAATCTTATTCTTAAATTTTTTTAATCCAATTAAATTATTTACTAAATCTGTGTTTTTAACAGGTCCATTATGTTTTAAAAGACCCTCTAAAGTTTCAATTGATAAATTAAGACCTTTGAATTTAAAATATTTATTCTCTAAAAACATAACTATTCTCAAAGTTTGTAAATTGTGATCAAAACCACCATAATTTTGCATACATTCATCTAAAGCATCTTCGCCAGCATGACCAAATGGTGTGTGCCCTAAGTCATGAGCAAGACTTAATGTTTCAGTTAAATCTTCATTTAGATTGAGATATTTTGCTATTGATCTTGCAATTTGAGCAACTTCGATTGAATGAGTAATTCTTGTTCTAAAATGATCACCTTCTGTATTTACAAAAACTTGGGTTTTGTGCTTTAGTCTTCTAAAAGATGCACTATGAATTATTCTGTCTCTATCTCTTTGAAAGGGTGATCGATATTTTGATGTAGATTCATTACTAAGTCTGCCTTTACTTTTAAATACGCCTAACTGAGTATGTTTTTTCATCCTTTAATTTAAATAATTAAGTATTATATTAGTAATATCAGTGTTGAAACATGATTAAAGAAATTAAATTTACAGATAATGCTCTAAAACAAATAGCAAATTTATTATCTAAAAAAGATCAAGGATCTTTTTTTAGAATCGCTATTAAGGGGGGTGGTTGTTCAGGATTTCAGTATGAATTTACTTTTGATCAATCAAAAAATGATGATGATTTAAATTATGAAAATATCATAATTGACAAAACTTCTGCTGACTTACTGAAAGGTTCTGAGGTTGACTATGTTTCTGAACTTATAGGTGAGTCATTTAAAATTTCTAATCCACAAACTAAATCTTCTTGTGGTTGTGGAGTTTCATTCTCACTTTAATGATAATTTCATCATGGAACGTTAACTCCGTCAGAGCGAGAATAGAAAACATTAAAAGCTACCTACTTAAATACAAACCTGACATATTGATGATGCAGGAAATTAAAACCGAAGATATTAACTTTCCTTATGATGATTTTGCCTCTATGGATTATGAAAGTCATGTTTTTGGTCAGAAAAGTTACAATGGTGTTGCCATCATATCTAAAGGCAAGTTGAATAATGTCAGAACTGATTTAATCAAAGATAAGTTAAAACAATCAAGAATTATATCTGCTGAAATTGAATATAAAAAAAAAGTTATTCAACTAATTAATATTTATACTCCAAATGGTAACCCTGTTGATACTGAAAAATATGATTATAAAAAAAATTGGATGGATCAATTAATTAAACAACTAAAATCTTTATCTAAGAAAAATTCTAATATAATACTTGCAGGTGACTTCAATGTTATTCCGGCTGCTGAAGATGTGTACAATGTTAAAAGTTTCGAAGATGATGCTTTATACCGTCTTGAAATTAGAAAAAAATTTAGAGAGATGTTAAATCTAGGCTTTAGTGATGTTTATAGACATTTTAATGAAGATAAAGAAGGATATACATTCTGGGACTATATGAGAGGTGCTTGGCAAAAAAATAATGGTATGAGAATTGATCACTTCTTAG
>ERZ802830.2971-NODE-2971-length-14764-cov-5.38759_pt1 | contig 14764 bp, 12 predicted proteins | sample MGYA00345654_ERZ802830 | MGnify/ENA primary metagenome ERZ802830 (study PRJEB30503, sample SAMEA104212375) | marine metagenome | biome: Westerlies Biome; feature: [SRF] surface water layer (ENVO:00010504) within the epipelagic zone...; material: water... | reverse complement strand
CGCTCGCCCGACCGGACTCAACGACCGCATTGCCCACGAACAGGGCAGTGCCGGGATGGGCATGGTGAGCCTTGACGATGACTGGGCATCCGGCAGCCCAAGCCGAAGCAGAATCTCCTCCGGCCACTGAAAAAGCCAAGGGGAAATTACTTGCACAAAAAACCGCAACTGGCCCAATCGGTCGCAACATTGCACGCAGATCAGGCTTGGGCAGGGGCTCTCGGTTGGGTTGGGCTCGATCTATTCTTGCATCTACCCAGCTCCCTGTTTCCACTAATTTCGCAAACATTCTTAACTGCCCACAAGTTCTACCTGTTTCCCCACGCACTCGGGGCTCAGGTAGCCCGGTCTCTGCGGACATCATCGGTACCAAGTCTCCTACGACCCCATCTATACCATCCGCGAGAGCTCTTAAAAATTCAGCTTTTCTCGGCCCCTTAAATTGGGCTATTATTGGTGCAGCTTGGTCGGCAAGTCGACAAGCTTCCTCGACTTCCTCCTCCGATGCCATTGCATAATTTGCAGGTAGGGTCTGTCCATTCTCAGGATTAACCGCTTGAAAGGTTTTAGCACTGGCATCGCCGCGTGAATATCCAAGTAGTGAGCTTTCCATATTTTTTTTAGGTGAAATATTTTTAGTACAGGTTCATTTAAGAACCAACATAATTAGTCAGAGTGCCAATTGATTCAATTTTTATGGATACTTTATCTTTGGCTATAAGAGTAAAGTCAGTGCCTGGAACAATACCGGTACCAGTCATCAGAAAAACCCCGCCCGGAAATGAGGTTTCACTAAATAAAAAACGGATTAATTCCTCCGGTGAACGCTTCATCTGGTCAAGATTGGTCTCATCGGAAAATACTTCTTTTCCATCTCTTTCGATCACCATCTCGATTTTGGTATTGTTGACTAGCGGCTCTTTAGGGACAAAGAGACAAGGACCCAGGCAGGCGCATCCATCAAAGGTCTTAGCTTGAGGCAAGTAAAGCGGGTTCTCTCCTTCAATGCTGCGTGATGAAACATCATTACCAATAGTATACCCAACTATTTTACCGGTGGAGGTAGCAAATAAAGTTAGTTCAGGCTCAGGAACATCCCATGTCGAATCTTTCCGGATACGAAACTCTTTTCCTGGTCCTACTGTTCTGGCGGGCGTGGCCTTGAAGAAAATCTCAGGCCGTTCGGCCCCATAAACCCGGCTGTAAAAATCACCCCCTCCAGCATCTTTGGACTCTTCCATTCTCGCCAATCTACTGGAAAAATAAGTAACCCCGGCTGCCCAGATTTCCTGAGATCCGATAGGAGCCAAGAGTTTCGCCTCATTTATCTCGCCTCGATATTCTTTGGCTTCCTCCCAAGCGTTGATTAAAAAATCATGCAAATCTTCGCGATTGATAAGATCATTCCAGGAGGTTGCTAAGTTGATAGATTTGTAAACAGCATCGTTTTCTAAAATAACTCCATCCATCGATCGGTAGACTTTCATGCTCGTATCATTAAGGATTAGAGAGATAATTCAACCGATAAAAGTTGACCAACAAGGAAATCAAAAAAAGAAAAGTACCATTGGCCCACAGCAAGATTTTTTTATTTTTAAAAATCATCAACAGTCATGGAATTGATTGCATACTCCTTGGCTATGGTATGCAGTTTGTGGGATTTAGAATGGAACTGATATCGGAGAGTGGTCCATACCAATAAACAAAAGCAAGGATCCCTCAACTTTTTGAGAAATTATATGAGCAGGGATCCCTCAATCCTTCAACTGATCCCTTTTGAAATCTGAAATAATGAAATTACTTACCACGCAATTAAAGAGCTTAATTTTTTACAGCAGATTCTATCTGCTTTGGTTTAGCCTCTCTTTTCTTCTGATAAAAAGCGTGGTTGCAAATCCAGATCCTGCTCGGTTTGCAGATAGTTTTAAAAATTTCTCTCAATTAGATAGAGAAAACAGGCCTCGCCAATCAAAACTTACTCTGTTTACCGGGAGTTCAAGTATTCGCATGTGGAAAACCCTCAGCAGTGATTTTCCCCAAATAAATCTGATCAACCGGGGGTTTGGAGGAGCGCATATTTCTGACCTTCTGCACTATTACGAAAAACTTTTTTCTGCTTATCAACCCGAATGCATTGTGATGTATTGTGGGGAGAATGATCTATGGTCAGGTAAGCCGGTATCTCAGGTGTTCAATGATTTCAAAAGTCTTAGGGCGAGGCTTTCGCAAGACTTCCCAGCAACCACACTTATCTATCTTTCATGCAAACCCTCTCCTCAGCGCATTTCGAAATGGAGCACCTATCAGTCTTTAAACTTACGGATCAAAAATCTCTGCCTTCGGGATCCTAAGTTAACTTTCGTAAATCTGGCTCCAACCCTACTGAAACCTGATTTGACCTTTTACCCCAAACTTTGGAAGAAAGATAATTTACACGTAAATCAGGCAGGATACAAAAAATGGAAAAAATGGCTTGCACTTTCATTGAACCAAAGTCCTCAAGAAAGATCACCCTAATCATAGATAAAGTAAGTTTTAATAAAGAAGGATAATCTTTAAAAAATTTGACATAAATAAGTTTTTTCATACAAAATCGTTCTTCTCTAAAATCTTAACACAAACATTATTTATGAAAAAAATTATCTTACTTTGTTTATTTGTTTCTTCGATCACTTGTTTTGGGGCTAAAATTGGTACAAATTCCATTGGTTTTGGTTTAGGTATGCTTGAATATGGGGCAGATGTAACTGAAGCAGGAGTTAATACCGAAATTGAGTTCGACGGGTTTGCTTTTAGTATCGGGGGAAATCTAAACATTCTTCCTCTTGAAAATTCCAGCTTTGGATTAGACACTTCTTTTTCTTTTGTACATGGCACTGAATTGGGTCCCCTTGCAGGTTTGGAAGCAGATGTTACTTCTTTGTCACTTTTATTAAGACCATACACCAAGTTAGGTGATGCCTTACTATTTGCTGACTTAGGAATTGGGTACACTGAAATAGAAGTTTATGGAACCGGCACAGGGTACGGTGAGGACACCGCATTTGCCGCTGGGTTTGGGGCTGAATTCGAAATCAGCAAATTAATCCTTCAACCTGCTCTTACATGGGTATTTGTTGGCGATGATACTTACAGCACTGGATATGATCTTTCAGAACAGCTACAATTATCCATTCCGGTTTCATTTCCTATCAATGAAAAAGTCGATTTAACCTTTAACTATAATCATACTTTTGCTGAAAAATACACCTTTGGAACCACGACAATTGAACCATATATCCAATTCTTTTCGCTAGGACTCGATTATAATTATTAATCTAACTAGATATTATTTTTAAAGCCGCCTTCGGGCGGCTTTTTTTTTCTACAACCAATAACTTGGATAATTACGATTCGAATCACTCGATAAATTATTTACCAAAACAGCTACCAAAACCATGATTACAGCCCCAATCATTACGGGACAAATGGCATAATAAAAGTCAAGGTTCCTGACATTCTCCCCTCCAATAATTGCAATCAGAGCGGTCGCACCACCAGGAGGATGGACCGTTCGGGTGACTTGTTGAGCAAAAATAGACAAAGCCACGGCCAACGGATAAACCAGCATTGTGTCTGCACCCAAAACTTTACCTAAGCTTACACCGATCAATGCTGAGACAACATGCCCACCGATTACATTACGAGGTTGAGAGAATTCAGCTCTTGGAACTCCATAAACCAAAACAGCAGAAGCACCAAAAGAACCGATCAAAAAAAGGCTATCCACACCAGCCATCCCAAGTCCAAAGCCAATTCTTTCAATAGCGAAAATACCTAAAAAACCTCCAGCGGTTGATAAAAAAATATGCTTGTAACTCGGCCGAGGAGAAGGCTTACCTTCTGCCCGCATACGTTGTAAATAGGACTTCACCCAAGAGACACCATTGGACTCCCCTAACTTCCCGGTTTAGTGATGGGAACTTGTGCGAGATCAACCGGTAATTGATCCACTTGGTAAGTCGGGAAAGACAGTGCAGCAAGGCTCAGGAAAGGAGTGCCAAAATCAGGAGCACCCCCACTACGGTCGACAATAACAGTCACTGCAACAGGCACTCCCCCCAAATCCCGCACTATTTTCAGAGCCTCCTCCACGCGTCCTCCACGGGTGACCACATCCTCGGTAATCAGTACCTTTTCTCCCTCCCGTATCTTAAATCCGCGGCGTAAAGCAAGATTACCATCCTGCTTTTCCAGAAAAATATAACGTTTGCCCGACTGCCGGGCAATTTCCTGCCCTATAACCAATCCGCCCATCGCCGGAGCAACCACGGTCTCAAATTCCATCCCGGTAACTTTTTCGAGAGTCAATTCAGCCATGCGGGTAACCGCTGACATATCCTGGCATACCTGAGCGCATTGGAAAAAATGACCACTATGCAATCCTGAACGCAGAACAAAGTGCCCTTTGAGTAAGGCACCAGTCTTTTCAAATAAATGGAGAACTTCATCTTCCTGGGATTCCATATTCCACTACTCCAATAGGGAAATGTCCAATTGCCAAGCCTGAGTTATTCGCAAAATCAAATTTAAAAACTGGGCAGCATTATTTCGCGCGGTCGAACATCTTCCTTATTTCTTTAAATTCCTCCACATGATCCAAATCCCACTTGGCAATAGCCTCCTGATTCTGCAAATATTTCCTCACGCCAAGTCCAATAATAATCAGGGCAAAGACACCAAAAACTATATGAGGGAAAGTCAATTTATTCTTCATCGCCCAGTACTTCATTTATCAATAGACAGGCGGCTTCCAGTCTTTGGATAATCGACCCTGTGGGCGGACCCCCTTTGAACCTTTGGGAATTGGATATTGATTCACTGTAAGCATAGGAAGGTCATCGGGCAGGTGTTTTATTTTCATTTCCTTATACTCAATGGTCATAGACGGGCCCACATGGACCTGCATTGCGAGAACTCCTTCCAGTACTCGACTCTTCGCATCAAAGTCGATCAGGTCGGCAGTTGGATGATCGTTAATCCAGTGTCGATGATGATTGGCTTCCACCAAGATCCGATACTCATGCCACTTTCCGGGCTTAAATTCCTTTACTTCAAAATGGCCCACCACCCAGGACCGGCCCTCTTCGTCAACGATCACTTTCTCCCCAGTATGCGAGAGGATCCGTCGGCCCTTCTCCTCATATAACATTCCATTATACTTCGTCTGATTGGCCACCACATCGCACTGATACCCAGTAACCACATCGAGCCCAATATCCGGCCTTGATATTCCACGGTATTGAATTCCACTGTTTCCACCTTCAGTGACCCGAACTTTTACCCGTAGATCAAAATTTCGCACGGTGGCTGCCTTCCAGGTAATGAATCGGTTCATTTTTAAGGATCCATCCGTTGTTCCAATCAGTACACCGTCCTGCTTCTTCCAATATTTGGAGTCTCCGGACCATTGCCGGATCCGATTGCCTGGGGAAAGTAAGTTTGCAAATCCATCAGGATCGGGTCGGTTGGCTACTTGAGCCGCCGAATGGGGGTAAGGATCAGTCGATTTGGAAAGGGGGGTAGTTTTTTCCGACAAAGGACCTCCCAACTCCTTTACCCTACGATCTGTAAGTTTCCTCATTTCTAAAAGTTTCTTTTGATGTTTGGGGTCCATAGCCAAATTGATTAGCTCGTCAGGATCTTCCTGTAAATCATGGAGGAATTCGTCATTTCCCTCGTCTACATAACGGACATACTTAAAACGCTCTCCCCGCATCCCTTCGAAAGCGGGAATTCGATGACGCACTGCAAAATGTTCGTGGAAGGTATATTTTCGCCATGGTATTGACTTTGTTTCTGAGATCAATTTATCAAAACTTATTCCCTGATACTGTTTTGGAACCTCAATCCCTGCCCATGAGAGAAAGGTGGGTGGAAGATCCAGATTTAAGACAGATTCCTCTCGAACCTGTCCCCGGGCCTTTGCATTTACCCGTGGATCATACACCACCATGGGCACACGCAGGGACTCCTCGTAATGGGACCACTTGCCCGCAAATCCACGGTTACCCAAATGGTATCCATTATCAGCCGTGTAAATAACAATAGTGTTTTCAGCAAACCCATGCTCTTCAAGAGCCTTGAGAAATCGTCCTATTGCATGATCAATTCCACTGACCATACGAAAGTAAGCCCGCATATTCGTGCGATATCGCTCATCCGTATTCCAACGCCAAAAGAAACGTTCCCGGTTGATTGTGGTCTTTAAATAGTCAGGTTGTTTTTCAAAGATATCCGGATGATTCAGTCGCGGTTGGGCAATCTCATCTTCTTCATACATTCCATCCATTACCCGAGGCCAGGGAAAGTGACCGATTCCCGGCCGCCTGTCTCCATCTTCAGCATGACATGCGTTAAACCACATATTCATGGCAAAAGGTTTATCCGCGGGGTGGTTGCGTAGAAATTCAATTCCGCGGTCCACGATTAATTCAGTTTCATGGCGCAAAGTTCCGTCCGCTTGTTTTTTGTAAAAAGGGTTTCTTCCAATCGGATGGAAGATATCAAAGTGATCCTGGGCTTTCCATCCTTTGGGCATCTTCGCATGCCACTTTCCGGCAAAACCCGTGCGGTACCCGGCATCCCGTAAGAGATCTACATACAGTTTTTCCACCGCCTCGGGCTTGGCCATGTCATGATTACCGGGAACCCCATAACTTCGCCCCGTCAATCCAGTCAGAATCGTCGTGCGACTTACCCAGCAAATCGACTGACTGACAAATGCGTTGGCAAATCGGGTTCCCTGGCCTGCCAATCGATCAATATTCGGAGTCTTTACCAAAGGATGCCCATAGCACCCAAGCACACTTGCTGTCTGGTCATCGGTGAAAAAGAAGACAATATTGGGCTTTTTAGCCAAGACTACAGATAGCAAAACAAAGAAGGTGAGGAGCGGGAAATGGAATTTCATAAAAGTTAATATAGGTGAGAAAAACGAACATTCTTATCCTTTGAGTAAAAATTGCGAATACTTACTTTTTAAAATCTTACAGACCGGCTTGTTTCTCTCTGGCCATCTGTACTAAGGACTCGATCAGTCCGGGGAATTCCTTCGCCCGGTTTTGCTTCTCTCCTGGATCTTCTTTCAAATTAACCAAAAAGAATTTCTTATCCTCTTTGGTCATTTCGGCAATTCCTTTAGGTCGGACATTCTCCCTTGCTTTTGCATATAATTTCCATTCTCCCTTCCTCATCACCCATTGTCCGTTCTTATTTCCAAGCTGCCAATAATAGCTTTGATGAGGAGATTTTAATTTTTCGTCTGCCACCAATCCAGCCATGGACTTGCCGTCGAGTTCATGTCCTTTGGGAATTCGGGCTCCCGTCCATTCTGCCAAGGTGGGCCACCAGTCGGTTCCGGTAACGAACTGCGACCTCACTTCTCCTTGGGGAATTTTGGCAGGCCAGGAAACAACCGAAGGTACCCGGATCCCTCCCTCAAAAAGATTTCCTTTGTGCCCACGGTAGGGACCGGCACTTCCACCGCCACCAAAAGTCCGCTCTTCTACACTATGCCCGTGATCCGACTGAAAAATGAAGATGGTATTTTCCCGCAATTCTTCCTTTTCCAAATGACTGAGGACCCGGCCAACCAGTTCATCCGTGGTGCTTACGAAAGCAGCATACTTATCTCGCGGATGAGCTAAGTCTTTGTATACATCCCTCCACTTGTTTGTTGCTTGCAGAGGATAATGTGGCCAGTTGATCGCCCAATAAATAAAAAAGGGTTGAGATTTGTTTCTTGAAATAAAGGAATTGCATTCCGAGACCATTAGATCCCCAAAATATTTCCCTTCTCTCCAAATCTCCTTTCCTTGCTTCCAAAGGTCATGACGGTTCGGTCCTGCCCAGTAAAAAAAATGGCTGTAATTATCAATACAGCCTCCCATGTGTCCGAATGAATAATCAAACCCCTGCTCATTCGGCATCGTCTCAGGCGTATACCCTAGGTGCCACTTTCCGATGTGCCCAGTGGTGTATTGGTTTTCCTTAAACAACTCAGCCAGGGTAACCTCCGAAGTTGGCATCCCGGGGCTTCCTTTCGAGGAACTCACATTACCAGGAACGCCTGCTCGAGCAGGGATTCTACCAGTAAGCAGACCGGCCCGAGAAGCCGAGCAAATTGCTGAAGGAGAGTACATATCGGTAAACCGAATACCTGTCTCTGCTAAGCGATCTATGGTGGGTGTGTGCAAATCCTCTGCACCATAACAACCTGCATCAACACTTCCCTGATCGTCTGTATACACCAAAATTACATTGGGCCTGGCAAAAGTTGCAGGCATTATCTGCAGGCAAAAAAAGCAGCTAAGTAGACTTAAAAAGAGAGGTTTTGGCATCTCGACCAATCTATTGCTGTTACTAGATCTTCATCAACGGAAAAGGATGTAATTATGATATATTTTTTGCGTATTTAAGCAGTGAAACCTGTTGATTCTTGCTATTAAAACGAGATTCTTTCATCTTATATAGTAAATAAATAAACTATCAATTATATGAGCTCTACTATCATCACTCTTATTGTTCTTGGTGTAATTTCTTTGGTTATCCTTTTTACAGTCATTGGAATTTACAACAAACTGGTGACCCTCAAAAACCGTTTTGAAAATGCATTCTCCCAAATCGAGGTGCAGTTGCAAAGACGCTACGATCTTATTCCCAATCTTATTGAAACCGTCAAGGGATACATGGCCCACGAGAAAGACACTTTGGAAGCGGTCATTCAGGCACGTAACCAAGCACAAAGTAGCCTACAAGCAGCCTCCCAAAACCCAGGTGACGCAGGAGCCATGGCCGGATTAGCAGGAGCCGAAGGTCTACTTGGTGGAGCTCTGGGTAAAATATTTGCCCTTTCCGAAAGCTACCCCGATCTCAAAGCCAATCAAAACATGGCCAATCTTCAAGAAGAACTGAGTAGTACCGAAAACAAGGTCGCTTTTTCCCGCCAGGCTTTCAACGACGCCGTCACGAGCTACAATACTTATAAACAAACTTTTCCACCCGTGATTGTTGCCGGAATGTTTGGCCATGGACAAGATGCCACTCTCCTCGAATTCGAGAGTGAGAAAATTAAAGAAGCTCCTAAAGTGCAGTTTTAACAACCCTTGGTCGTCAGCCGAGTTCCCTGATGGACTTTTTTGCAGAGCAGGATCAGGCTCGTAAGCGTTCCAAGTGGCTTGTTTTGCTTTTTTGCTTGGCAGTCATGGGCATCGCTTTATCGGTCTTTCTTGCTCTGAGCTACTTCTCGGGTCCCAGTTGGGAACTTTTTTGGCTAACTGGAGCTGGTACCATCGGGGTGGTTGCCCTTGCCAGTCTTGGACGGATTTTATCCCTATCTGCTGGAGGGACGGCGGTGGCCGAATCTTTGGGCGGTCATCTGCTCTGTCCCAATACAAGCGATCCTCAAGAGCGTAGAATTCTTAATGTGGTTGAAGAGATGGCTATAGCCTCAGGAACTCCCGTACCTCCCGTTTATCTAATGGAGGAAAAGGGAATCAATGCCTTTGCCGCCGGCTACTCCCCTAGCAATGCAGTCGTCGGTATTACCAGGGGTTGTGCTGAAAAGTTGAACCGGGAGCAACTGCAGGGCGTGGTGGCTCACGAATTTAGTCATATTCTCAACGGGGATATGCGCTTGAACATAAAACTGACTGGTCTCATCTTTGGCATTGTCTGTCTTTCAAGAATTGGGGAAGTTCTCCTGCGGGTGGGCTTGCTCTCGGGTGGGAGAAGAAGAAAAAAAGAGGATGGAACAGCCGCTCTCCTTGCCCTTGGCGTAGTTCTTTTAATTATCGGATTAATTGGAGGTTTTTTTGGATCCTTAATCCGGGCTGCTGTTAGCCGGCAGAGAGAGTTTCTCGCAGATGCATCCGCCGTGCAGTTCACCCGTAATCCGGATGGAATAAGTGGTGCTTTAAAACGGATTGGTGGCTACTCAGCTGGTTCAAAACTGGAAACCTCAACAGCCGGTGATTTTTCCCATATGTTTTTTGGTTCAGCCCTTCGCAGTATCTTTGCCACACATCCACCTCTGGAAAAACGGATTCGCAAGATAGAGCCGAGTTGGAATGAAACCTTTCCTGAGACTGATCAGATTTCTGAGCAAATCGATTTTCAGTCAGAAAATACTGCGGGTTTCGCCGGACTATCCAAAGCCAGCCAATCATCTTCGAAGCCTCCAGTACCCCAGACAGATGCTCTAGAAACCAAAAGCTTCCATGATATCCTCGAAGGTCCAAAATCTGATACGATTGATCAGGCAAGGGCCCTAATTGACCGGATTCCTTCTCCTCTGCTAAATTTATGTAGAGAGCCTTTTGGGGCTAGGTGTGTGGTTTTTGCCCTCCTTCTCGACCCTGCAGATTCCAGGATCCGCGATCAACAAATTCAGCTAATCCATAATCAATTAGAGAAAGATACGGACTCCCTCACCCTAAAAATTTTCTCCCAGTGCCATTCGATTTCCTGTGTTGAAAAATTTGCTCTGATAGAGGAATGCGCCTCTCCCATGCGGGAACTTTCCCCCCGCCAACTACAACAATTTTCCCGTGTGGTCGACGGTCTGATTACGATGGATCAAAAAATTGATCTTTTTGAATGGAGTATCCAAAAAGTAGTATTCAATCACCTGAACCTCGAAGAAAAATCCATTAGTCATAACCCTCATGGTTCATCAGCTCTTGCAGGTCAGGTGAATACCTGCTCTGTATTCCTTGCTGCGCTGGCTCACTACGGGGGAGAGAAAATGAATGCAGAAGATGCTTTTAATCGGGGAGTCAAACTGCTCAATCCAAAAAATACGATTCAACTTCCAACGATTGAAAGCTGCACCATTGAAGAACTGGAAAAATCTTTACCCCGTCTGCAAAAACTCAGTGCCTCTGCCAAACGCACTTTTTTGACTGCCTGTTTGGCCACCGCCGAACATGACCAGCAAATCTCTGAAACTGAATTCTTGATCCTGCGTGGTCTTGCCGCCGCCATCTCCTGTCCGCTCGGTCCAACCTTTATCAACCCAACCTAAGGCAGGCTTCAACTTCGCAAGGTCCTAGTAAAGGGAAAAAATCAATTTGATCTCATCGAGGACGGCATGAAATTGAGGGAGTCGCCATCTTTCTTGCCTCCGACGCATCCAGTTATGTCACCGGTGCCATGCTTTCAGTAGACAGTGGCTGGAAAGCATCCTGAACAAGTTCAGGAAATCTCAATCTCCACACCACCCTTCTCGGCCGACTCCATACAGGCCAGCATTAATTTCTGGGTAAGCAGGGTAATTTTAGGCCAATGATCATCTGGTTTTCCGGAAAGAACAAGATTTGAAAAATTTCGGAACAAATTAGTTTCCTGTGAACTGATATGACTACTGGCATATTCATCCACCTGATGGGCTGCTTCCTTACGCTCCATGCGAAAGTCACAAACATCACAATCAAATTCCGCATTGGATGACAGGAACCCGATCCGGTTACCGTAGTATGGCAGCACAAAGTCATCGATCCGCAGGTTCCCCTTACTTCCGCTAAGGTGAGCCAGCTGTTGGTGTTCCGTCAGGAATGAACAATAGAAAGATGCGGAGACTTCGTCGAACAACACTTCACCGGAAAATTCGGTGGGGACTGGATTGGGACTGTCAGACCGACCAGAGGAATTCAACAGACGTCCTGTCACTACTTTGGGCTGTTCGTACTTCATTGCCCAAAGAATAAACCTCAGAGTATACCAGCCCAAGTCACCCAAACAACCGTGGGGCTCAAGATCGCTGTGCATTCGAATATTTTCGGTAAGAAAATCTTCAGGAGCACAAAAACTGAACTGGGTATTGATCCGTTTTAGGGTTCCAACCGTCGACCCATCTTCGATTACTTCTCTAAGCCGATTCAACCGTTCGCTGTGCATGAACATTACCCCGTCCATAAACTGCACACCGGACCGGTCACAGGCAGAAATAATCTCTTCCACCTGTTCAAGATTCGTTCCGCAAGGCTTTTCGCAGAGCAAATGCTTGCCTGCTGCCGCAACCTTGACTGCCCATTCTGGTCGCAACCCCGTTGGCAAGGGTAAATATACAGCATCCACATCCTCACGGGCGAGAAGTTCTTCGTAACTGCCTAAAGCAACGGGTTGAATTTTATGCGGCACTTGCGCACTGCATCGGTCAATAAAATCTTGGGCCTTACTTTGATCACGGCTGGCCACCGCCACCAATTCAGCATTTTCTGCATTGCGAATAGACTGCCAGTTCTTCTGGGCAATTCCAGCAGATCCTAAAATTCCCCATCGACATTTGATTTCAGACATAATTTTTTAATGCCTGCAAAATCAGTTCGGGTCGAGCCAGAATATTTGATTATTCCCACACTCCGTCGCTTGACTCATCTTTGGGAATTATCAATGGTAAATTTGTATGAAATTTTTATCAGGAAAGTTCCTCACCTTGTTTATTTCTGCCACTTTTTTATCTGGAGCAGAAAAGAATATCATCTTTTTCATCACCGATGACGAATCCCCCACCCTCGGCTGCTACGGTGACCGTGTTGCAAAAACTCCTGCCATCGATGCCCTCGCCAAGGACGGCACACTTTTTCTTAATGCATTTGCCACAACCGCCAGTTGTTCCGCAAGCCGTTCCGTCGTCATGAGTGGTCTACACAATCATGCCAATGGTCAATACGGGCACCAGCATTCCTTTCATAAATTTTCCAGCTACTTCAATGTGATCGGATTATCCCTGCCCCGCAATCTCTCAAAAGCTGGCTATCGTAGTGGACAGATTGGAAAATATCATGTCTCGCCAGAAGAGGTCTTTCGCTTTGATGAATATATTAAGGGAAATCCCCGCAATGCCGTTCAAATGGCAAATCAGGCCAAGGAGTTTATAACCGCCGAAAACGAAAAACCCTTTTTTCTTTATTTTGCGACTTCTGACCCGCACAGAGGAGGAGGAATTGACCGCAATTCCAAGTTGAAGCTCAAGCCCGATATGTTCGGCAACAAACAGGATCGCAAACCTCACGACGGAGTGAACGAAGTTTTTTACCAACCCAAGCAAGTACCCATTCCCAGTTTCCTTCCGGACACTCCGGAAACCCGCGAAGAACTCGCACAGTATTACCAAAGCGTTTCTCGCATCGACCAGGGAGTTGCAAAATTGGTCGAAATACTCAAGGATGCCGGACTCTACGACAAAACCCTCATCGTATTTACCTCAGATCACGGTATGGCCTTTGCTGGTGGCAAGACAACCGTATATGAAGGCGGTCTCCGGGTTCCCTTTGTCGTACGCAATCCTTACGAGAAAAAGCGTGGCATTCGACACCAAGCAATGATCAGCCATATTGATATTACCCCCACTCTGCTTGATTTTGCGGGAGCTCTCGACACCCAACGCAATCGACCCCTCCAGTGGGAAGACCCTGGCAAAGCATTCCCCGCCCCCCAAACCACTGGTCCCAAGGACAACCGAGGTGTCTCCGCAAAGTTATCTTCCTATCATGGAAAATCTTGGCTGCCAGTTCTGGGTGAGCCAATGGCTTCCCATTGGGACAGTATTTTCGCCTCGCACACCTTTCATGAAATTCAAATGTACTACCCCATGCGTGTTTTCCGGGACAAGAAGTTTAAGCTCATTTGGAACATAGCTCACCCTCTTCCCTACCCCTTTGCCTCCGACCTCTGGGCAGCGAGCAGTTTCCAAGCACAATATCAGCAGTCCCTGTCCGCTCCTTACGGGAAGAAAACGGTTCGCCAATACATTCACCGCCCGGAATTTGAATTTTTTAAAATCGATCAAGACCCTGAGGAATCAAACAACCTTGCTGGCAAGCCAAAATTCTCAGATCAATTGGAAGCATACAAAGAGAAACTAAAATCAGCCCAGAAGAAATTTCAGGACCCCTGGGTTATGAAATGGTCCTATGAATACCCTTGATTGATCTGGCGATCACTGCCCAAACACCACTGTACAGACTGAACAATTTACTCCTTCTTGAATCATTCTAAATGTAAATACGGGAGTTTCTTAATGCTGTAAACTGATTGATTTCACCCTTTTGCGAAAGAACCATTATTTTTCAAACTTGAGAAGGGACGCTCCGATCTTCGACGATTCACATCTATTTGCAAAAATGCACGCGACCTTATTGTAAAAAATTTCAAATTAATGGGCTAATTCCAAATTACCCGTAACTTAGTGTTTAAATTTTGACCACTCATTTGAAAATATTTTCATAATAGAAACCGACGTTCCGATATTTACTAGGTAACATGTTTTACAATTTAATAGAACGACTCGGTACCCACTTAAACTTGAGCCCAGACGAAGCTTTAAAATCAGAGTTTGTTAAAGAACTCTGCACGGATCTAATCTATGGGCATGTCGTGGTAGTGGATTCCAAAAAAAACCAAGTATTTACCATCAAGAATGTATCCGAGGAATTGGAAAAAAATCCAACCTAGTTTTTCCTGTCCCTGAACTTATTTTGCTGTTCACACTTTGATCATTTCCCCTGCCCTTAGGGATATTGCCTGTCAACCTCTCACTCCTAGCCAATACGCCTAAAAGTATAATGGGGAATTGATTATCATGTTTGCTTATACAATCCGAGTTCCTCCTCAGCACGGGCTCGCCATTTCTGAAACTGCTTGATTTCATCCGTACTTGAAATAGCACCCAAATCTAGATCATAAGTTGGAATCATTTCCTTAAGTTTTGCACTTACCCTTT
>ERZ802830.2966-NODE-2966-length-14775-cov-16.9406_pt1 | contig 14775 bp, 33 predicted proteins | sample MGYA00345654_ERZ802830 | MGnify/ENA primary metagenome ERZ802830 (study PRJEB30503, sample SAMEA104212375) | marine metagenome | biome: Westerlies Biome; feature: [SRF] surface water layer (ENVO:00010504) within the epipelagic zone...; material: water... | reverse complement strand
AAATTTTTTTCTACAAAGGTTTTCAAAGACTTAGCACATTTTTGACCCAATCTACAAAATTATTTCCAAATTACCGCTTGACAGCCTCAGAAGCCCTTTGCTAATGTGTTTCACATCGGCATCGAAAGCCCTTGAGTGGATACCCACAAAAGACAAGCGAGTAGTCTAAGACCAACCGCGCCACCAGCGGGTTTTTAAGGGTGGGCTTCGCATGAGGTTCTAGGTTAGCGAGGGCGTGTTGTCTGAGGGTATCCAAAGACGATAAACGAACTAACCAGAAAACCAACACACACGGAAGCAGACGCAACAAACGCCACAGATGCAAGCGAGTATCAATGGTGATAGGGATCGGGCAGACAATCCAATCTCAAAAGATCACCAAAGACTGTGAAAGCTTGTGAGTTTGTGGCGTGTTTTTTGTGGGTATTTATTCTTGTAAGTATCTACAAACGACACGCAATAAACTAAAGAGGGTAACAACATGAAATATCAATTATTCATTGATGAATGGAACGGCAAGGAATGGAAGCCGGAACCATACACCAAATACGACTCACTCGAGGAGGCTATAAAACAATGGAAGTATCTCGCGCATCATAACAGTGATTTGGGCGCAAAAATGAGCATTAGAGAAGCGCATTTTGAATAGGAGGTCAATCGTAGCGTCTCATATGGGGCGCTATTGTGGACAGCTTAAAAGGTAATTAAATCATGCAGACTTATGAAGATTATCAAGAAATCGCCACAGCATACAGAGAAACAAACGACTGCACTGTACGCGGGTTGGCGTCTTTGTTTGATTGTTCTTATGGCTTGGCACATCGCAAGCTTAAGAAGTGGGGGAGACCTCACAGGCGAGGCGCTACGTGTTATACGATAGAATTTGCCATCGAGGAACTATCGAAAATCACAGGTAAAAAAGTTAAGGTTGGCGGTTATCCAAAGCTTCTCGCAAGCCAAGTGAGACTATACGGACAAAAGCCACTGACAATAAATCAATTTAAAAAGCAACACCCAAAAGGCGTGTTCTTGTTATCCATGCGCGATCACGTCGCCACGCTTCGGGATGGTGTCTTGTATGACTGGACACAGGAAAAGGGAAAGCGTAAATTAGTTACGGGTTACTATCGAATCAATGAGGGCTAAACAATGATTATATGCTACGCAGACAGACCAGACGGCTACAACGGACACACGGCACGAGTGAAGCTAGTGTTAGACAAAGGTAAGATATACGAACACCACGACAGCGGGTTTCATATGTCACCAGTGTTGGACATGTACCGATTTCCAAATGCGGAAACCGCCTTGTGGTACGTCAAGAAAAAATCAGACTTTTATAGTAACGTAACAGCAGAGGATTAAAGACATGAGACACATAACACTTACAGGGTACTACGCTGGAGAAACAGTTTGCGGAGCGCCAAAAAATATCGAGGGTGACACATATGCCCACGTCGGAGAATGGCTAGACAAGCCAGAGAATAGAGTTAATCTTTGTCCACATTGTCAGGAAATTTGGGAAGATGTTTCATCGGAGGATTTAGACGATGCTTAAATTATCAAAAGCCAGCAAGATGCCGTGTCGGTCGTGGTCACTTCAGGCGCTGGATACTTGCCCAGGATCTAAGAACAGTGATGGTTCATTGGTCGCGGCTTGTTCGGGATGCTATGCAACTACGGGTAACTACCGATTCAAGAACGTCAAAGCTCCACGCGAGCACAATCGAGAAGACTGGAAGCGTGACGCATGGGTTTCTGACATGGTGGCAGAACTAGACAACGATCGATACTTTCGATGGTTTGACAGTGGCGATGTTTACGACATCCGATTGGCTCAAAAGATCTTAGAGATCATGAAGGCCACGCCTTGGACACGTCATTGGTTACCCACACGAATGCACAAGTTCGTAAAGTTTCGAGAGATACTCGCACAGATGGAAGCGCTGCCCAACGTAGTTATCCGTCGATCGTCTGACAGCATCACAGGCGAGACTATTGAAGGCGCGAACACGTCAACAATATCGACACTTGACAGTGTGCCAGAAGGTGCGGCAGTCTGTGAGGCCTACACTCGATCGGGCAAGTGTGGAACGTGTCGGGCGTGTTGGTCAAAAGATGTGGCGGTTGTGTGTTACATCGGGCATGGTAAGACAATGGAAAAGAATCAACGAAATATTATTGCGAGGGCAGCATGAGTCTACAAAGAGATGTGAAGATGTATATTGAGGGATTGGAATCACCAGCTAATGCGTGGGGAGTCCATTTCATAAAGGTAGGAAACACGGACGTTGAGAGCCATGAGTTCCTTCACTACATGGTGAAGAGATACGGCACAGACGCGGTCGAGAGCGCACTAGACGACAGACTGTCGGGAGGCAATGAACCATGATGCCCTATCCGTTTGATTGTCCGCTGTGTACACAACGATACTGGCGCGAAGAGTCCGTCATGTATGATGAGGGATACGACGACAGCGTGTGTCATCACTGTTACGATGAGCTACAGGCAGAACGTCGAGACATAGCTTTTGCAGAAAAGGGAGATTAGACAATGACCGAGTTTAACTTAGCATATTTTTTGTTTTTTCTATTTGCCAGCGTGATAATTATAGCGTGGCTAACGATAGATGATGACGATTTCAATAAGAAATATGATCGTTATCGCAAGTCTAGATTTGAAGACGAGGAGATCTAAAAATGTTTGAAGCATGGCAACCTTGGTGGGATTGTCTGTTACTGATGGTCCCTTACTTAATATTTGTTTGTATGACACACACAAAAGAAGACAAGCCACGAGGAGCAACCCGAAGATGATTAAAGGTATCGTAGTAAAACAGAAAAGCGTGTATGGCGAAGACAAAATCTATCCTGTATGCGAACACTCACAGATGCTCGCAGAGTTAGCAGGCACAAAGACATTCACGCCAAGGGCTATCAAGCTTATAAAAAATATGGGCATTGATATTCTACTAGAAGAACTTAAACCAGCACACAGGTATATCTAATGATAGGCATCAACATACAGAAGGAGGACATACTTTGAAGTATATGAAGTATCACATGTCGCATGAAGAGATTGCGAAAGAATTGAAAATAACTAGGAACGAAGTTAGGAACATTGAAAATAGTGCGTTGTACAAGCTTCGAAATTCTGCTCAACTAAAGAAGTTTTTAGACCACAAAGAAACCTTTGAAACAGACAAGCGTAATGGATCTATCTCAGACATATTTTTCTAATGGAGAACAAAGCTATGAATTACTATGAAGAAGAAGACAAGCGTAAAGCCTTGAGAAACTTGGCTGATACTGTTGAGACCTACAAGAAACTGATCGAAGACTTCGACGACTTAAGATTTGATTCAGTTTTAGTAGCCCTTGATAACATCGAGGACTGCTGTAAGGACACGAAGAAAGAGGTAGATGCTTGCATCCATCGAGTCCTTGTGACTATGAACGTAGATATTGTTGTTGATGTGTTGGCAGCAGTCGATGAAGACGAAGACCTAATCCTTGACGCGGCAGATAGAGAAGCATACAATAAGCTTGCTTCAGGCGACTATCAGAACGAAGCAACCGATGATAGAAGTATCCTTACACAATTATCAGGAGATGAATGCAATGACACAACCGTTTGAGTACATCATTGAAGACTTTGAAATGTTCTTAGATATGACTGTCAGTTATACCTACGACGAACAAGAAAAGAGAGTATACCTAGAGTCTGTGAAGCTTAATCACAGTGTAGATATTCTAGATCTTTTAACAGAAACACAGAAAGATGAGATAGTTAACTACATGATAGACAACTATGCCTTCGAAGAATCTTACCCAGAGGAGTAAAAAATGAAAATGTTACGAGCGTATTTGATACTTGCAATCTTAGCATCGCCAGCGTTCGCGTTGGCCTTTGTTAACTTCATCTTAACCTAAGAGGATCAGAGCATGTTAATTGATGAGAAGTCAATCTATGAGGTCACAGGTGGTGACTATTCTGTTTACTGTCAAGGCTACACACAAGCCCGTACAGTTACAAAAGATATCATTAGTCGTGATCCTTGGGGCGGTATACCCTTTGTGATTCGTAAGGATTTTGAATACACCCTAGACGATAGGGGTAACATAGTCATGACAAAACACATGTTAGATAAGATTTTATTCTTAGCAAGCGATGAGCTACCGGAGAGTGAGGAATGGACATGAAACAACCAGAGAACGCTCACACAAAGATGTTTGGTAACGACGGACCAGTCGGCAATGACGCTGAGATAGTCGTCTACTACGAGTATAACGGGCCAGCAGAACCAGTCCTACGCATTCCTTTTTGGTACTACAAAGAAGAGCTAGGAATGTTTGAACACTTTGAAGCATCAGTACACAGGGCAGCAAAGGCACTTAAAGAGTCTTATACATACTGGCCTGAAGGTTACGTCCATGTTCAGACCATTATTAATGATGAATATGTAAATATGATATAGGAAAACATGATGAAAACACTTGACAACAAGCAAGTAACAGTGGATGATCTAGTTTGGATGCACATTTTTAATAATCCTTATCCTGATTATACAGCAATTGCTAAAGGTTTAGAGGGTTTAAATTTGACTCCTGCTGAGGTATTCTATATACTCCATTCAATACGCAACGGAGACTATACATGTCCATAGATAACGTAAGTCCAGACCAGTGGGACACGATGCGAAAACTTAACGAGCTTACAATTCGTGATAAGAACAAATCTGATCCTGTTACAAAGCCAGATCACTACAACAAGGGGGCTGTTGAGGCCATTGAAGCTATCAAAGCCTCGATGCCTGAGCATGAATTTAGAGGCTATCTCAAAGGCAATGCGTTGAAGTATTTGTGGCGCTATGACTACAAGGGAAAGCCTGTAGAAGACCTTAGAAAATGTAAGTGGTATATTGAAAAACTGATACAAGAGGTGAACCTATGAACAAGGAGGAGTGATGTGCAATGATACACTAACTGATGATGAATTGTTAGACGATGTTCTAGCAAGAGCTTTCGTGATGATGCTTGGAGTTAACATGCCATCAAAAGAAAGTTTAGAATTTATGAAAGAGTGGGTTATAATAGGTTCAAAAGAGAATAATATTGAACTTAATGAAGAATATATTTTAAGACAAATACCTAATTTTATTACATATCTATATAGGAGATAATCTAATGGCAGTAATCGAAGGTAGAGCATACTGGTCTTTTGTTACTACACCTAACACCAAGTTCACACCATCATATTCGGTTAATCTTGTTGTTGATGAGTCAACGGCTGATTCATTTCGTGACCGTGGTTTCACAGTCAAGGACATGGAAGAAGGCCCTGCGTTAATCATCAAGCGTAAGGTCGATGGTAAAGATGGGATGGTTCGTCAAGCGCCTAGGCTTTATGACAAAAGCAAACGGGAGATTGATGTGACTGTTGGTAATGGTTCACATGTAAAAGTCCAGTACAAGGAGTGGGACACTAAGTGGAACGGGCAAGTTTTCAAGGGTTTAGACTTTCAAGCAATGCAAGTCCTTGATCTTGTAGAATATAACGCACCAGATGGTTCTGAGTTTGACATCGAAGACGGAGACGGAGACGAAATATAATGGCAAATGTTATTTATACACACAACGATACGTCCTATGACGTAACACTGTTACCTGCTGAAGGCCAAAAAGCCTTTCAACTTTTAGTATCAGCAGAACAAGACGTAAGAAATCTTGAGGATCGAGCGGTTATCGCACAAGCAGCATGCGTTGCACTACATGCAAAGGTTCAAGAGTTCTTGAGCGAAGACGCTGTTTATATTGAGGAAGCCGAAGTCGTAGAGGACTAACATGGCATTTACAAAAACTCACATCCCCTGCCCTGAGTGTGGGGGATCTGATCCCGCAGCAATGAACGACGATGGTTCTCTCAAATGTTTTAGCTGCGGGGTTTTTATTCCTAGCAACAAACTTGATAACGTCACTCCAATATCATCGAGGCAGTCTATGGACGACGGTGAATACTACGCCCTAACAGACAGGGGAATCAGTCTGGCAACGGCTAAGAAATACGGAGTTAAATCTACAAAAAATTCCAAAGGCGAGATAGTCGAACACGTTTACCCATACTATTATGGCAGCGAGAAAGTAGGATCAAAGACTCGAAAGCCTAACAAGAGCTTTACATGGCAAGGAGAAGCTAGAAATGTTGGCCTGTTTGGTCAGCAATTATTTCAAGGTGGTGGTAAGTACGTAACCATTGTCGAAGGTGAAGTAGATGCCATGTCAGCCTATGAACTTATGGGCTCTCAATGGCCTGTTGTTTCTATTCGCAATGGCGCACAGTCAGCAGACCGTGATGTTAAAGAGAATCTAGAGTTCTTAGAGTCCTTTGATAACATTATTATTAATTTTGACACTGATAAAGTGGGGGAAGAGGCTGCTCGAAAGGTAGCCAAAATATTGCGTCCCGGTAAAGCAAAGATTATGTCGTTGCCCGTCGATTACAAAGATGCCAATGACATGCTGCGCGGTTCGCAACACAAAGCCTACGTTCAATACTGGTGGAACTCAAAACTCTACACACCATCTGGAGTCTTGAATGTATCTGAGAACGTAGAAAACTATCTCACTCGCACACGAAAAGACTCAGTGCCTTTCCCTTGGGAAGGTCTAAATGAAAAGCTTGAAGGTCTTCGTGCGGGTGAGTTAGTTACATTGACGGGCGGCACAGGGCTTGGAAAATCAAGTGTCACCCGTGAGATTGAACACTGGCTGATCAAAAAGACTAAAGATAATGTGGGCGTTATGGCCCTTGAGGAAAACTGGCAGAGAACTATCGACGGTATTCTATCCATCGAAGCTGATGCCCGACTGCACCTTGACAGTGTTCGTAATCTTTTTGATCAAGACGATCTTCGCCAGATACACCACCAAATGTTTGGAGGAGAAAACAAGGATCGTGTGTGGGTGTATGGTCACCTTGGAATGAACGACCTTGAAAGTGTCTTCAGCAAGCTGCGATATATGATCATAGGTTGTGATTGTAAATGGATAGTTCTTGATCACCTTCACATGTTGGTCCTGTTATCTGATGATCCTGATGAACGTAAGGCTATTGATATGATCATGCACAGGCTTCGAACTCTTGTTGAAGAGACAGGCTGTGGAATGATTCTTGTCTCACACCTTCGACGTACACAAGGAGATCGTGGTCACGAGAATGGAATCGAGACGGCACTGAATCACTTGCGTGGCTCTCAATCTATAGCACAATTGAGTGATTGTGTGATAAGCTTAGAGCGTAATCAGCAGTCAGATGATCCTGTAGTTGCCTCTACAACCAAGGTACGTGTACTTAAGTCTAGATACACAGGAGATGTTGGCCTAGCTACTCACCTTAACTATGACTCAGATAGTGGACGCCTTTCTGAAATATCTGTTGATGATCTTCAAGGCTTAGACGGGGATGAAATATGACAAGCTATGTTTTTGATATCGAAGCCAACGGTCTAGATCCTACTGAGGTCTTTTGTATTGTTGCACTAGATACAGTAACCAAAAAGTTTTATGAGTTTGGACCAGACCAACTAGATCAAGGAATCAAGCTGCTCGAAGAGTCTAAAGAACTCATCGGTCACAACATCCTTGGATACGACATACCCGTGATAAAGAAACTTCTTGGCTCCGATCTTGATGATGGCAGTCGGTTCATTGTAGATACTCTTGTTCTTTCTCGATTGTTTAATCCAACACGAGAAGGGGGTCATGGCCTCGAAGGATGGGGCTATAGACTACGACACAAGAAGATCGAGTTCGAAGATTTTGAAAGCTTTTCACCGGAGATGATGACATATTGCAGACAAGACGTGTCACTAAACCACAAGGTTTATCAACACCTTGCGCGTGTCGAAGCAGCTGGATTCAGTAAAGATGCTGTTGGTTTAGAGCACTCTGTTTATCGAGTTATGCAATCACAGCGTGATCGTGGTTTTCTTCTCGATGAAAAACACGCCATGAGCTTGTTGGCAGAACTAAATGAAAGTCTCTCTCAAGCTGAGAAGCTTGTTCATAAAACCTTTAGGCCACGAGAAACAGAACTAACCCTTGTTCCTCTTTTGACAAAGGCAGGTAAGGTTTCTAAGATGGCGCAACTTAAAGGCGAAACTAAAAAAGTTAGATTGTCGGATGAGGAGTATGAAAAAGCTGGCAAGAATCCGAACGAGCATCTTATTCGTCGTGATTCTGAACCTTTTAACCTTGGCTCTCGCAAACAAATTGGAGAGTATCTCGTGGAATTTGGTTGGAAGCCTACAAAATTTACGCCTACGGGACAGCCAATTGTTGATGAAAAAGTCCTGTCAAAAATAAAAGACATTCCTGAAGCCTCGGTGATTGCTAAGTATCTTATGCTTCAAAAGCGTATTGCTCAGATAACTTCGTGGTTTAAAGTGGTAGAAGATGACGGAAGAGTTCGAGGGTTTGTTAATACTAACGGCGCAGTGACTGGGAGAATGACACACAGTCATCCGAACATGGCGCAGGTTCCTAGTACCGGAAGCCCTTATGGTAAGGAGTGTCGTCAGTGTTGGACAGTAATGGACGGGTATAAACTTGTGGGTATAGACGCTAGTGGCTTAGAGCTAAGAATGCTGGCACACTATATGAATGATGAGGGATTTACACATGAACTTCTCAACGGAGACATACACACAGCAAATCAAATGGCTGCGGGACTTGAATCAAGAAATCAGGCAAAGACTTTCATCTACGCCCTCTTATACGGAGCAGGAGATGCAAAGCTTGGGACAGTGGTTGGAGGAAACGCAGAAGATGGTGGACGACTTAGACAATCTTTCTTCGATAATCTCCCTGCATTTAAAGTTCTTAAAGACAGAGTATCGAGAGCGTCAAAGCGTGGCTACCTCAAAGGCCTAGACGGGCGAAAGTTGTTTGTAAGATCTGAACACGCAGCACTCAACACGCTTCTTCAAGGGGCAGGCGCAATCGTCATGAAGAAAGCGCTTGTGTTGTTGAACGATAAGCTGTCTGGTATGGACGCACACTTCGTAGCTAACGTGCATGATGAATGGCAGATTGAAGCACATGAGAGCGTCTCTCAACGTGTAGGTGAGTTGGGTGTTGAGGCCATTGAACAAGCAGGACTAGACTTTAATTTACGTTGTGGGTTGACAGGCGAGTATCAAATAGGAGATAGTTGGAGTGAAACACACTAATATGGAACAGCTAAACATGTTTGAAAATATATTACCTTTTAAGTTATTCAGAAAGAACGATCCTTCCACGAGTAAAGAAGCTGCATCCTCTGCTCAGATAGGTAGAACTAGGGCGTTTGTTTTAAATATAGTTGAAGAAGCAGGGCCTCGCGGCACAACCATTAAAGAAATGACTAGGAACCATCCAAACATCCCCACTAGCTCCATATCCTCACGACCCAATGAGCTAGAAAAGCTGGGACTTGTTTTTTATCTTGGCGATAAACGCGACAAAGCGCGAGTTATTAGACATATCAAATATAAATAGGAGCCTAGCATGCCAAAAGAAATAACAGATCCCTCACGCCTTGGCGACATGGCAGAACATTACGTTACTACTTGGTTGTGGGATGAGGGCTATGAAGTCTTTCGGAACACTGGCTGCACTGGTGCGATAGATATTATTGCTGTGAAGAACGGGACTCCTATCTTCATAGATGTAAAATCTAAGAACTCTGATAACTCTTGGGGTCATAAGCGCACCGAAGAGCAGAAGAAGCTTAGAGTCCAAGTAGTTGAATTCAACGCAAGAAACCGAAGATGTCGGTTCGTGGATCACATAGAATGGAAAGTTTAAATACATTAGTTCAAGATATCTATGCGAAGCTTGAAGGTCTTTCCAACGGAGAGGCACTTGAGATAGATGAAGAAGAACTAGATCAAACAATGTTGCGTATGAAAGAAAGCATCTTGACTTGGTCTAAACCTAGAGAGTCTTCAAAAGACTTTACTCTTAGGATGTCAAATATTGGAAGACCTCTGCGCCAGTTATGGTATGACAACAAGAACTCTAGTTCTCCTTCATCCATAAGCGCACCAACACAAATTAAGTTTCTTTACGGACACATCCTCGAAGAGATTGTGTTGATGTTGGTACGATTGTCTGGTCACGAGGTTTCATCAGAACAAAAAGAGATTAGTGTATCAGGCATCAAAGGCCACATGGATTGTAAGATTGATGGTCAAGTAGTAGATGTTAAGTCTGCTTCTCGTTATTCATTTAAGAAATTTGTCGATGGCTCTCTAGCTGATAACGACCCTTTCGGATATCTTCCACAGCTTGCTGGCTATGAGGCTGCAGAGAATACAGACAATGGAGGCTTCCTTGTTATCAATAAAGAGAGTGGCGAGTTGTGTTTGTTTCAGCCCGAAGACTTAGAAAAGCCTAACATTGAACAGAAGATTGAAGATGTTCGTGAGGCTTTAAGTCTTGACACACCCCCAGATCGGTGTTATAATACTATTTCTGAAGGTAAAAAAGGTAACATGAAACTGGCTTCAGGGTGTACTTATTGTCCTTATAAATTTGAATGCTACTCAGATGCTAATGATGGTCAAGGTCTTCGTGCTTTTGCATACTCTAGTGGACCCGTATACTTTACAAAGGTAGTATCAGAACCTCGTGTAGAAGAAATATTATGAACCAAAGGAAAATAAAAAGAATAAACAAGCAGGTAGGAATTATACTTGTTGCTTGGCTTAGAACATTAGTATCGGAAGAAGAAGCTAAACAAATAAATATAAATAATTATAAAGAACTCTTGCCCGATCAAACTCATGTCTATGCCAACAACAAGTTTTTTCTAAGCACCTTCTCGCCTCGATGGGTTAGGAAGAAACTAAAGCAGCTAGTGGTTATGTATCCTGAAAGACCTATTGATTCCTTTACATTAAGCGACATACAATCAGTGATGAATTCATGGAAGATGAAGACTTTGGAGATTTAGTTCCCCTCGAAGCAATTATAATGGGCTTTGCATTACACTTATCAGGAGGAAACAGCATTGATTCTGTTGATGACGATGCTCTATACAATCTTAATGAGGCTGTGTGTTTTGAACTAGAAAAAAGAGAGGCGGTAATACATTGACAGCACCTAAAATAAGAAGAGGCTTTAGAAAAAAAAGAGTCCCTCGTCCGGTTGAGAAAGACTTAGCGCCGGGCTATGATTCTCATTGGGAATACAAGCTTCATTCAGGCCCTCTGTCCGAATGGAATATTCACACAACAAAGATCGACTATGTAATTGAGCATACATACCATGCGGACTTTGTTAAAGAGATTGATGGTAAGACAATACTGCTAGAGGCTAAAGGACGTTTTTGGGACGCACCTGAATATACTAAGTATGTTTGGATAAGTAAATGCTTACCTGAAAACTATGAGCTTGTGTTCTTGTTTTCTGATCCCAGTGCTCCAATGCCACAGGCAAAGACACGCGTTGACGGTACTAAACGATCTCATGGAGAGTGGGCTAGTTCCAAAGGTTTTCGATGGTATAGTGAAGCTAGTTTACCAGAGGGCTGGTCGTCTGAAGATGATTGATAGAAAACAAGAAAGAACAAATAAATTTAATCGCAAGAAAAAACATAAGACACGAGAAGACACGACACCTAAACGTCGTAGAGCTAAGGAGAAATAATGGACTTATATCAACAATACATTCACAAGTCACGATACGCACGTTACCTGCCAGAAGAACAACGGCGTGAGACTTGGGAAGAAACAATCGACAGATATTTAAACTTCTGGATTGAGAAAGAAAAGATAACACTGGAAGAAGCTAACGACATGTTCGCAGACATTCACGACCTGAGTGTTATGCCTAGCATGAGAGCGTTAATGACTGCTGGTGATGCACTTGATCGTGATAATGTAGCTGGCTTTAACTGTAGTTACCTACCTATTGATCACCCTAAAGCGTTCGACGAGATGATGTACGTGCTTATGTGCGGTACAGGCGTAGGGTTTAGTGTTGAACGACAATACATATCTAAATTACCAGAAGTAGCAGAGGAGTTTCATGCCACAGATACCGTTATACACGTCGCTGACAGCAAAATTGGGTGGGCTAAAGCATATCGAGAACTTGTCAGCCTGTTGTATTCAGGTCAACTTCCAAAGTGGGACATATCTGGAGTACGACCTGCAGGGTCAGCCCTTAAAACTTTCGGCGGTAGAGCGTCTGGTCCAGAACCTCTTGTCGATCTCTTTAAATTTACCACAGAAGTCTTTAGGGAGGCTGCTGGACGTAAGCTTTCCTCCATCGAGTGTCACGATCTCTGCTGTAAGATTGCACAAATCGTTGTCGTCGGGGGAGTTAGGCGAAGTGCTCTCATCAGTTTATCTAATCTTACCGACGATAGACTTCGACGATGCAAGTCAGGACAGTGGTGGCAAGATAATCCTCAACGAGGACTAGCAAACAACAGTGCATGTTATACAGAGAAGCCAGACTTTGAGGCATTTTTAAATGAGTGGAAAAGTTTATACGAGTCCCGATCAGGAGAGCGAGGTATGTTCTCTAGAGTCGCAAGTCAAAAGCAAGCTGCAAAGAACGAGCGACGAGATGCTACCTATGATTTTGGAACTAATCCATGTAGCGAGATTATCCTACGGCCAAACCAGTTCTGCAATCTATCAGAAGTTGTTGTCAGGTCAACCGATACGCTCTCAAGTCTCAAACGAAAAGTACGTGTTGCGTCTATCCTTGGAACTTTACAGGCTACCTTGACAGACTTTCGTTACCTACGTAAGGTGTGGCAGAAGAACACTGAAGAGGAATCACTACTTGGTGTATCGTTAACAGGTATTATGGATCACCCAGTAATGTCAGGACGAGGAGACAAGGATGAGCTACGAGAGTGGTTGGGAGCGCTTAAGGGAGAGTGTATTTCTACTAATGCTATTTGGGCTGATCGCCTTGGCATCAATTGTAGCACTGCTATTACTGCTGTTAAGCCCTCTGGTACTGTTAGTCAGCTTGTTGACAGCGCTTCCGGCATACATCCGCGCTACTCTGACCAGTACATCCGACGAGTCAGAGCAGACGCAAGAGACCCCCTCTGTCAAGTCTTAGAAGCTGCAGGAGTGCCTGTAGAGGACGATGTAATGTCACCCACTACTAAGGTATTCTCCTTCCCTATAAAGTCTCCTGACGGGGCTGTGACAGCCTCTGAGATGGGTGCTATGGAGCAGTTAGAACTATGGGAGATATATCAGGACTACTGGTGTGAACATAAACCATCAATGACGTGTTACTACAGGGACGATGAGTTTCTGGAAGTAGGTCAGTGGTTGTATAACAAGTTCGATAAGATCAGTGGTATTAGCTTTCTACCCTACTCAGAGCACACCTATCAACAAGCGCCCTATGAGCCTGTTAGTGAAGAAGAATACGAAGCAATGGTTGCTGACTTCCCTACTGAAATGTCTTGGGATATCATTGAAGAGAGTGACATGACAGAAGGATCACAAACACTGGCGTGTACTGGTAACAACTGTGAGGTATAAGGGGGAGGTAACGTGTTGACACCAAAACAGATATTAGGTACAATGAGAAGTTATTACGAAGCCGATGTTAAGAAACACGCGATGGCTGTTGAGGTTATTATTAGTAACCCAATGGCCTTCCACGATCACGACGCTTTCTATGAGGCAATCGAATCTCAGTTGAAACTTTTGATGGAATCTAAAGATTATCTCGAAGGTCTTGACATCGTTCGTGTTGAAATGGAAACACGCAATGACGAATAAGAGCGAGGGAAACTTAATCGGGTTCCGAATATTTTTTGATAGCTCTGGCAATCTCATGTCAGAGTTTCATCACTTACCAGAACAAGAAGTTTCTAGATTCTTTCGAGAGACCGAAGAACAGAAAATAATTAAGAAGGTATTAGAAGAGGCCACCCAGCACTTGAGCGGCCTTCATGAAAAGATAGAACTAGAATTAGATGCTCTAAACGCTAGGCTTTCTTAGAGCGGTAGGTACGAGTTTTCTTAGCGATACGCTTAGGCTGCTTGCTGTGCTGCTTTCCTTTCTTGGTATCTTCTCGTTTCTTTTTGGTAGTGGCGGCGTACTCTTTAGCTGACAAAGCCTTGATAGCTTTTGTAGGTAAGTATCTTTCTCCAGTCTCACTGGATTTCTTGCCCGACTTAGTACGCCACTTTTGTTTTGTCCAAGACTTAAGAGACTTCTGAGACTTTTTGAGAGCCATTACTTGTAACCTCCACCTGCAGCCTTATACTCTTTAGCAAGCATTTGAGCTTTTCGCGCTGACCACTGACCAGCTTTACCACCTTTTGAACCAGCCTTTATCTTGTTGAAGAGCCGTTTACGCATAGTAGGCTTGGTATAGTTACCAGCTTCATTTACTTTTGATTTTGTTTTCTTCTTTGCTGTCATTTTTGACTCACTGGTTGAGTTGTCATGAAGCGTAATACAACAATACCGCTTGCAATCGCACAGCCTACCATAGCCTGAACAGCTGGATTAGCAGGAAGAAAACCCACAAAGCCTTGGAGAACTGAAAGCACAGCAAGGGCTACGCCATACTGTACTGTTTTAGATTTTAGTGCTTGTCTAATAGTCATGTTTCCTCCTACCATTTGACCTTATCAGCCCAATAAGCTGCTGACATTTTTCCTCGCTTAATATTCTTAGCGTGTCTTGCCTTGAATGACTTTCGCTTTGCCTTCATTGCTTCTGACTCGCCTGCTTTTGGCTT
>ERZ802830.2962-NODE-2962-length-14789-cov-8.62033_pt1 | contig 14789 bp, 18 predicted proteins | sample MGYA00345654_ERZ802830 | MGnify/ENA primary metagenome ERZ802830 (study PRJEB30503, sample SAMEA104212375) | marine metagenome | biome: Westerlies Biome; feature: [SRF] surface water layer (ENVO:00010504) within the epipelagic zone...; material: water... | reverse complement strand
TTCTGGGACTGGAACAAACGTAAAGTCAATCATAGATAACCAAGATAGGTTTGGTTATGAAGTCTGCTCATGCTTTACAAACAACCCAAATGCAGGGGGGATCGATATCTGTAAGGATCAGGCTCTGGATTGCAAGATAATAGATAACAATAGGTTTGATGACAGGATAGAATTCGATAAAAAAATTGATCAATACCTTACAACTATTGAACCAGATTTTATAATTCTTGCAGGCTATATGAGAATTCTTTCAAGTTTTCTTGTAGATAATTGGGAGGGACAAATAATTAATGTTCATCCTTCCTTGCTTCCAAAATATCCAGGTTTGAATACACACCAAAGAGCTCTTGATGCTGGTGATAGATATCATGGTACTACAATCCATTTTGTTACAAGTGAGTTAGATGATGGGCCAATTATTAGACAAGAGTCTTTTAAAATTGAACCTTCTGATGATCCAGATAGTCTAATGAATAAAATAAAAGAAATTGAGCATAGAATTTATCCTGAAACAATATCATTTCTAAAAAAACAATGAGAGTAATTTTAATTTTATTCCTAACCCTTCCTTTCTTTGGAAATGAATTTAAAAGTTATGATGCAAAATTTGCTTTTGAAACAAAATTCGGAGATTTTCCACTGAAGAGATACTTTACTTCAGAAAATAATGACATTAATACACGAATTAAGATGCAAGTATTTTGGCTCAAATATTCATTAGACTCTAACTTCAGAATTGAAGGAAAAGATGTTGTATCAGTTAACACTAAGGTACAGGATCCTTTTAGAAATGACCCTAAAAATTTCTCCGCTAATTTTTTTCCTAATATGATTGAATCGAATGAATTAAATAATTTAAGTTTTGATAGTTTTGTCCTTGAACAGCTTGCAAGTGATGTGCAGGTTAGAATCAATGCGAAATATGGTGTCACTGACTATGCTTTAAATATTTTTGACAACACTAAGGGGCAAGTTGTTTCAAAAAATTATCAACAGCTAAATAATGAAGTTATAGAGACCTCTTTCGGAGCTACTGAGACCATCGTGGTGCTTGCTACATCAGAGAATGTAGGTCCTATAAAATATTTTATAGCTCCAACACTTGATTATTTAATAATAAAAAGTATAGCTACTCTTAAGAATGGTGAAGAAAGAGTATTAATTATTTCTGAAATGCCTAAGTTTTTGGAAGAGTGACACCAGTCTGACCTTGATACTTTCCACCCCTATCTTTATAGCTTGTTTTGCAAACTTGGTCTGATTCAAAGAAAATCATTTGTGCTACACCTTCATTAGCATAAATTTTAGCGGGCAGATTAGTAGTATTTGAAAATTCTAATGTCACGTGACCTTCCCATTCAGGCTCGAGAGGCGTTACATTTACAATAATCCCACATCTAGCATAAGTTGATTTACCTAAACACAAGGTTAAGACAGAACGAGGAATCTTAAAATATTCAATTGTTCTGGCTAAGGCAAATGAGTTTGGAGGAATAATACATTCATCTGCTGTAACATCTATAAAACTATTCGGGTCAAATTTTTTTGGATCAACTATGGCTGAATGAGTATTTGTAAAAATCTTAAATTCGTTAGAGCACCTGACATCATATCCATAGCTCGAGACGCCATAAGATACAATTTTTTCACCATTAAATTCTCTAATCTGAGTGGCTTCAAAGGGAGAAATAAGTTGATGATTTTCTGATTGATCTATGATCCACTTATCTGATTTTATAGACATTAATTAATTTCCCTCCTTCCTTGGATAGCTCTGCCAAGTGTGGTGTTATCAACATATTCTAATTCCCCGCCCATAGGAACACCATATGCAATACGTGATATCAGAATATTACTTTCAGCTAGTTGGTCTTTTATATAGAAAGAAGTGGCATCTCCCTCAATAGTTGGGCTTGTAGCTATTATAACTTCTTGCACTTCTGACGTATTGATATTTTCTATAAGTTTCGGTATGCCTAGGTCTTGAGGAGTAACCCCATCAATCGGTGATAACCGACCCATCAAAACAAAATACTTGCCTTTAAAACTACCTGATTTTTCTATTGCAATAACATCTGCTGGACTCTCAACAACACAGACTGTTTTCTTATCTCTTCTTTCATCTCTGCAAATTTCACAAACTGTATCCTCAGTTAAATTTCTGCAATTAGAACAGTTTCTTATTTTATCTACTGATGTTGAGATGAGTTTCGCAAGATTTAAGCCTCCTTCTCTATTTTTTTCTAAAAGATAGAAAGCCATTCTTTGTGCTGATTTTTCTCCAATGCCAGGCAGTATTTTAAATGCTTGTATTAATTGGTTTAATAAACTCTCATCATTCTTCATGATCAATTACCGTAATTTTACTTGCATCAATATTTTCTCCAAAATCATTTTTTAATTTAATCAGTAAATCACTGCTTATAATTTCTTCCTTAAAAATTTTAATTTCTTCAGCTCTTTGCTTTACCCATTTTGATGACGGGGTATTTTTTGCATTTTCTGATGATTCTATCTCTAGCTTATATTCTGGATAGCCTAACCTTACAAGTGAGTCTATTAAATTCTGGATATTCTCCTTATTAATCCTTTCAGCAAACATATCAGCACCTTTAAAGAATATTGTATTTTCTTCTACTTTTTCAATTTGAAGATTGGAAAAGAATGCTCTTGATGGGCCGGTTAGATCTAGAAGATCAAAAATATGTAACCAGTTTGAAGATGTAAGATCTTTTAGGTTTTCTAATTTATTTTCTTCTTCTTTTACCTTCTCTAATTGATTGTCTTCAACTAGTTCTTGTTTTTTTAACTTCTCGGTGGCTTTAAGATCTTCTGTCTGAAGAGACTCTTTAATTGGTTTAGGTCTAATTTCTTTGACTAATTTAGATTTTTTTTTTAACTCAGTCTTATTTTTAACAGTGAAGGTCAAACAACGTAATACTGCAATATCAAAACAGTCTCTTGTTTTTCCTGTGTGCTTAGCGTCTACAAGCCCATTTGAGAAAAATTGATAATAAAGGTTTAGTGACTGTGTTGATTTGTCATCTAAAAGTGTCATTTCTATAATTTTTTGATGCAAGAAACTTAATGCTCTCTCAAATAAAATTTCGTAATTCACATCTAGAGATTGATAACGCTTTAACTCTTCAACAACCTTATCAGCTTCATTTATAAAGATTGAGTCAAATAATTTTGTTGTTGAAGATAGGTCTAAAACACCATGTAACTTTGAGATAGATTCTTCATCAAGGTTGCCATCACAATGAGAAATTGCTTGGTCAGACAAGGTCAGTGAATCTCTAACAGAACCTTTTGCAAGCTCGACTAAAAGATCTAGAGACTTTTCATCTGAGGTGACATTTTCTTCTTTAAAAACTTTTTTTATGTTTTCTTTTATTAGCTCATCACTAACAAGCTTTAGGTTAAATTGCAGACACCTTGAAATAATAGTTTTAGGAATCTTATGAGTCTCTGTTGTTGCCATAATAAATATTACATGACTCGGTGGCTCTTCTAGAGTCTTAAGTAAGGCATTAAAACTTTGCATTGAAAGCATGTGAACTTCGTCAATTAAGTAAACTTTATACTTTCCCTGAGAAGGTCTGTACTGAACAGAATCAAGCAATTCTCTCATATCATCAACACCTGTCCTTGATGCAGCATCAATCTCAATAAGATCTAAGTGAGAATTAGTTTGAATAGCCTCACAATTTGTACAAACATTGCATGTTTCACCTTTTTCTAGATCATAATTTGAACAATTTAATGCTTTAGCAAACAATCTTCCCAGTGTAGTTTTGCCAACACCCCTTGTGCCTGAAAATATATAACCATTATGGAAATTTTGATTCTTAATTATATTTCTCAAAGCAACTACAGCATTATCTTGTCCGATAACTTCTGAGAATGATTTGGGTCTATATTTATTTGCAAGTGCCATTAATTGTCTTCTTTTAGAGCGTTTTTTATTATTTCATAACTAAACCCTCTATAGGCCAAAAACCTCAAAATCTTTTCTTTTTCTTTAAAATTTAACTCTTTATTGCGGCTTTTTTTCTTGAATTGGCCTAGGCATTTATCTTCCCAGTCAATTTCGAGAGAATACATATCATATTGCTCAGACGAAATTCCTTTTTTTCTTAAATATTGAGAAATATAGTTTGGGCCATAGCCTGATTCAGCCTTTGATTTTATAAAAGTTGCGGCAAATCTCTCATCATCTAAGAATTTAGCTTCTATTAGCCTTTGAATTACATCATTAAGGTCTTGAGAAAATGGGTCAAATCTTTTTAATTTAGTTTTGAGCTCAATAACTGAATGTTCTCTTCTAGAGAGAATGTCTAAAGATTTATTCCATAATTCAGATGAGTCCAATCATCTAATTATAAGGCACAACTCTGGACTTACCACCTGATCTAACTATCCTGACTTGATCACCAGCCCTAAATGAATAATCAACATCTTCAGGCATTTCCTGAACAATAGAAATTTCTCTATTGTTGCTATCTAATTTGACTATGATTTCAACGCCAGGTTTTCTAGAAAGATTTTCGCTGACATTTTGCCCAACAACAGAACCAACTGCTGTTCCCACAACTGCTCCAACTTCTTGAGTTGTTTCATCATCTTCACCACCAATATTTGAGCCTACAATTGCTCCAAGTATTGAACCAAAAATATTACCGCTTGTTCTGTCGCCTTCTATTGTTACATTACGGATAGACACAACTACACCAGATTGAACGTATTGACTTTTAGCTGCTGCATCTCTTGAGACAACATCAGGAGAAAAACCACCTGTTGCACACCCACCAAGAGTTAATATAGATATAAGAATTAGTGATTGTATTTTTCTATTCATACTTATCTGACTCCATTAATAACGGAAAAGTTCCATCATGTAATTTAAATATATCCTCAATACTGCAATTCAAGACTGTAGCAATTTTTAGTGACAATACAGTAGATGGTACATAGATGCCATTTTCTATAGCATTAATACTTTTTCTAGAAACTTGTACTGCCTCTGCTAAGCTCGCTTGCGTGATGCCTGCTTCTTTTCTTTTATACGTCAGCATCACAACCAAATCTTTATGATCTTTACCCATCTACTGACTCTCTATAATCACCATACGAAAAAATAACTATTAATGCTCCAAATACGAACCAGAGGAAGCTTGATAAGTTCAAAATAAATTCATTTGCAGCTTGTAAGTTCCAATTTGAAAAATCCTGAATAGCAAACAAGCTAAATATGCCTAGCCCAAAAATTGAAAAGCCTGCTGTTCCAAGTTTGTAATATCTATCTGCAATATATTCATCATAAAGAGCCTTACTCGTTTCTTTCTTTCCGAAGTAATAGTCAATTGAAAGAATTGCCGAAGTTATCAAGACAAAAATTCCAGGTATGAACATAAGATTTGATGGAAGCTTAAGAATACTCCAATCAAATAAAAGATGTGCCGCAAAAAAAATCTGAACTATTCCACATATAAATAGTAAGATTGCTCGTAAAAAAAAAGTCATTATATCTCCTTATTATTATTTTGATCTTTTGGTTTGCGCCAACCTAGCGCTGCACCAACTGCAACACCTACAGCTATCCATACAGGTTCATTAGTAGCAGCAAAAAGAGCTACTCCTATCGCTGTACCAACACCAATCCAGTTGCCACCATTGTTGAACTTCTTAGACTTATTCTTCATAAAATCTCCTTAATTTATTTAAATAAAAGATACTATTATCTATGTATATGTAACGTATACTACTCATTATATAATAAAAAAACCAGTTATTGTGAAGTAAACGTTACTTTTATGTAAAAAAGTTCTTGATTTTTCTTAATTTAGTTCTAAATTAAATATTGTTGGTGCTCAGGTGAGGCCAACAAAATTTAACTAGTCGCTTTAAGGAGGACTAATATGTTAATTAATTTTACTGATCCAATGTTTTCAAACCGTGTTTTAGGTTTTGAAAATCTCGTAGATAGGCTCGAAAGAATTTCTAATGAGTCTCAAACTGGTTACCCACCTTATAATATTTATAAGGATGGATTAAAGTTTCAAATAGAGGTTGCTCTAGCTGGAATTGAAAAGAAAGATCTTGATATCGAATTATGTGATGGTGCGTTAAGTATCAAACATGATGGACCTAATGCCTCATCAGAAAACTCTGAAACTTTACATAAAGGCATTGCTAAAAGAGCTTTTAAATTAAAGTTCACATTAGCAGAAGATCTTGAAGTACTAGGAGCTTCTTTGAAAAATGGTCTTTTGACTATAGATATGGAAAGAGTGGTTCCTGATCACAAGAAACCTCGAGTAATAGAGGTTAAATAATTTGGGGCGGTATAACCGCCCTTCTCTCTTATGAGATATTTAAGTTTATTTTTAATTTTTTATGTAGTTTTTGTTGAAGCAAAATCAGCAAAGACCGATCACGCCGAAATTGTTATCATTGGCGAAAAAAATATCATTGATAAGCCTGGTGTTATCGAATTAGGCTATAAGTTCACATTAACTGCTGGATGGCACACTTACTGGATTAACCCAGGTGATTCTGGTGGTCCGCCAATATTTGAATTTAACTCACCAGATGGGTGGAAGATTAAAAATAATGCTTGGCCAGGTCCGCAGAAGATTGAGTATCCACCATTAATGACATTTGGTTATGTGGATGAGGTGGTATTTCCATTCCAACTTGAACTTGAAAATCTTAATGACCAAGAATCAGAAATTACTACAAAGTTTCTTGTTTGTGATGATATTTGTGTGCCTGAAGAAGCGACACTTCTTTTAAAGCTTAAGAACCAAATACTAAACATAGAAGAGAGGCCTGATCAACTTAAGAAATGGCGTAATCTTGTTCCCATAAGAGCACCACCAGACACTTTAGTATCTTCAATAGGTACTTTGTTTACTGTTGAATCAAAATCAATATCTAGTCAATCACAATTTTTCCCTTTCGATGAAAATACTATGGATTTCTCATCAGAACAGATATCTGAAAATGGCGCCCTTTCCTTTGAAGTCTTCGAGGATTTTACCGGAACATTAAAAGGTGTAATTTCAAGCGAAAATTCATTTTTTGAAGTCGAAAAAGCTGGTGCTGTCTCTGTAAATTCTGATGTTGGTATTTCACTTTTAACTGCAATTCTTTTTGCTTTTATTGGAGGCTTAATACTTAACCTTATGCCTTGCGTTTTACCAGTCATAGCTCTGAAAGCTTTGTCTCTTGTAAAAAGTTCTGCAGATTCAAAATCGTCTGTTAGTTTAAATGCAAGTGCGTACGTTTTCGGTGTTATTGCAACATTCATGGCAATTGCAATTACCTTAGTATCATTGAAGAATGCAGGTGAGTTGATTGGTTGGGGTTATCAATTACAAAGCCCCTTTGTTGTGACGCTTCTATCTATACTTATTTTTGCAATTGGTATTGTTCTAGTTACAGATATAAATCTTGGAACTGGTATGGGTAAGCTAGAAAATTATATTAATGGTTCTGGGCCAGTTAATTCTTTCTTAACCGGTGCTCTTTCTGTAATTGTTGCCTCTCCTTGTACAGCTCCATTTATGGGAGCTGCTTTAGGTTTTGCGCTAATTCAGCCAGATTTATATTCATATCTAATATTTTTATCGCTAGCAATTGGTTTTGCTCTGCCATATTTTCTAATAGCTTTATTTCCTTCATTAATTAGCTTGTTACCAAAACCAGGCAAATGGATGGAAACGTTAAAACAATTGTTTGGTTTTATGATGTTTGGAGCAGCAATTTGGCTTCTATGGGTACTTGCAAATCAAGTAGACGCTAATTCTTTATTGCTAGTATTGGTGGGTTGGTTTTTGGCAGCATTTATAATTTGGTTATCTATAATAAAATTTAAATATAATTTGATAATTGCCTTATTGGTAATTTTTGGTTGGGGCTATGAGTTAAGTAAATGGGAATTTAAATCTCAAAGTGTTGTAGAAGATAAAAATACAATAACATGGTCCATCGAAAAAGAATCTGAATTACAAAAAAATGGCAAATCGTATTTTATAAACTTTACAGCTGCATGGTGTATTACGTGTAAAGTCAATGAAGGTGTAGCATTCACCGATAAAATTTTTAATGAATTTGATAAAAATAATGTGACCTACCTTAAGGCAGATTGGACTAATAGAAACCCACAGATAGCGGCTCAAATTGAAAAATATAATAGATCAGGAATTCCACTATATATTTTTTGGAACGAAAAGCTTGACGAACCAATGGTTCTTAATGAAATATTAACTGAAGGTTATTTAATGGAGGTAATCAATGAGAATTAAAATATTAAGTTTACTATTACTGAGCTTTCTAGCATCGGCATCAGTAAAAAATGGAGAAATTGCTCCAAGTTTCAGTCTTTTAAACCAAGATAATGAATCCGTTTCGTTAGACGAATTCAAAGGGAAAAAAATTATTCTTGAATGGACTAATCACGACTGTCCATTTGTAAAAAGACATTACGATACAGAAAACATGCAAACCATCCAAAAAGATATGACTGATAATGAAATAGTCTGGCTGTCTATTATTTCTTCAGCAAAAGGAAAGCAAGGTTATGTAACAAAAGAGCAAGCTAAAGAATTAACATCGGAAAGAAATGCACACCCTACACATGTATTGTTAGATACTAATGGCGATGTAGGAAGAATGTTTAGTGCAAAAACTACGCCTCATATGTTTTTATTAGATGAGGTTGGTAAAGTTAGATATCAGGGTGCTATCGATAATTTAGGCAATACAGGAGCTTTGTTTTCAACTGACCTTAGTAAAGCTAAAAATTATGTGAGAAATGCTGTTAGTCAGCTTGTTTCTGGCGAAGGGGTTAGAGACAAAAAGACAAGACCTTATGGTTGTTCCATTAAATATTAAAAAATATAGTCAACCCAAGATTCATCCGGAAAATCTTTTTTATTAAGTTTATGCCCATTCAATAGGTGGGCAAAACTTGGTTTGATAGGTTTATTTTTTGGCTCTAAAGGTTTAGCTCCTTTGATTGTATTGCATGACCTGCAAGAAGTAACAATATTTTCCCAGTTTGTTTGGCCGCCTTTTGATCGAGGAATCACATGGTCAAGTGTTAGCTGTTTATTATCAAATATATCACTGCAGTACTGACATCTATACATATCTCTTAAGAAGATATTTGATCTTGAGAATTTCACATAATTTTGAAACTTATGGAACCTTCTAAGCATAATTATACTTGGCACATCAATTTCCATTGATGGAGATCTCACTGTCCAATTTTCATGGCTCTTGATAACAATAATATTTTTAGTTATCAATAGTCTTATCGCTGTTTTCCAATCTATAGTCGAAAGAGGAAAATAACTCACTGGTTTTCCATTTCCATTTAATAAAAGACAATCATTGGACATAATTTAACTTCCTTATTTCATCTTAAATTAAATTTTGTATCTATCAACACAGGTAGTATTATTAGAGAAAGGTTTTTTTTGGGGGGTCTATGACAGAACCATTTATTCTTTTTGGAGAACAACATACACAAGCACTTACATATTCATTTGTAATTATTCTAATTCTTTCTGTGCTTGGAAATTTTTTAAGCAATAAGATGCAAGAATTTGCAGCAAAACTGATTGGTGTGTCTCTGTTAGCTTTTGAGGCAACTAAGCCTTTTATTTATATATATGGCTTTGATAAGCCATGGGAGACTTATCTACCTTTGCATATGTGTAATTTCAGTGCTGTATTAATCGGCATTTTTTTATTACAGAAAAAGAAAAATCAAATGTTTTTTGAACTACCTTTCTACTGGGGTATTGGAGGTGCAACAATGGCTTTAATAACTCCTGATCTAGATTTTGCATGGCCTGATATTGAGTTCTTCATGTTCTTTTATGGGCATGGGCAAATCCTTCTTGGAATTTTCTTTGCACTTGCGGTCTTAAAATATAGACCATACCTACAGAATTTCTGGAAGATGGCAGTGATTACAATACTATTGCTTATTCCAGTATTGGTCATAAATTTGATTATTGGAGGAGAAGCAAATTATTGGTACTTAATGAATACTCCTGATGGCGAATCGTTAATGGATCTGATGCCAGCTCCACCTTTTCACATGCTAGGCGTAGCACCTTTAGCACTTGTGGTTTTCTTTATCACATATATTCCGTTTTTAATTTGGGATAAGACTAAGAAGGCATGACAGAATTTGATTATGTAATTGTAGGCGGAGGTTCTGCAGGTTGTGTTCTTGCAAATCGATTGACTGAAGACTCTAATGTAAATGTTTGTTTACTGGAGACCGGTCCAGCTGATAAGACACCGCTGATTCATGTTCCAGCAATGTTTGCCTTTCTTCCTGAAACTGAATATTCATATCAATATGACACTACACCTCAAAAAGAATTTAATGAAGTCACAGTTACCGAAGGTGCATCTAATGCAGTTGATTCGCTTGGAAGCTCACACTCAATGCCCCAAAGCTATCAAGAAAATAGAAGAGGATACCAGCCCAGAGGAAGGACTTTAGGGGGTTCTAGTTCTGTAAATGGCATGGTCTATATTCGTGGCCATAAATGGGATTATGATCATTGGGCATCTCTTGGTAATGAAGGATGGTCCTACGATGAGGTTTTGCCGTACTTTATTAAATCTGAACATAATGAAGCAATACAGGATGAATATCATGGCAAAGATGGGCCTTTAAATGTAGCAGAGCTAAGACATGATAATCCTTTCAGTAGGTATTTTGTTGAAGCAGGCAGCAAAATTTATCCTGAAAATAATGACTTTAATGGCAGTGAGCAAGAAGGTGTTGGGCTTTACCAAGTTACTCAAAAAAATGGCAAAAGATGTAGTGCTGCTGTGGGTTATCTAAACCCAATAAAAGATAGAAAAAATTTAACAATTCTTACAGATACTATTGTAGATAAAGTCGTTTTTGAGAATTTAAAAGCAGTTTCAGTAAAGTGCAAAACAAAAAATCTTGCTAACGAAATCTTTGCAAGAAAAGAAGTATTGCTATGTGGTGGTGCTTTTGGTTCTCCAACCATATTAATGAGATCGGGCATTGGTAATGAAAGTTTTCTTCAATCTAAAGGCATAGATTGTCTCGTAAACTTAAAAGGAGTTGGTGAAAACCTCCAAGATCATATTGATTATATAACTTCACATAAAGTGGATAGTTGGGAATTGTTTGGAAAACCAGTTAAATCATTAAAATTTACACTTAGAGCACCTTTTGAATTAATAAAATACATCCTAGCTAGCAAGGGCATGTGGTCTTCAAATCTAGCTGAAGGTGGAGCCTTTATTAAAAGTGATGAAAGTCTAGAAGTACCTGACTTACAGCTGCACTTTACTGTAGCTATGGTAGAAGATCATGGAAGAGCAGATATCTGGGGGAATGGATTTAGTTGCCATGTTTGTCTTTTAAGGCCTAAATCAGTTGGAACAGTAAAGATAGCATCAAAAGATCCTGATGATGACCCAATCATTGATCCAAATTATTTATCTCATGAAGATGATATGAAAGTATTGATAAAGGGTTATAAAAAGATGATGGAAATAATGAATACTGAACCACTTAAGCAATTTAATAATGTAAGAAATCCAATAAATATTAATGATGACAAAGCTATTGAATCTGCAATAAGAACAAGATCAGATACTATTTACCATCCTGTTGGAACATGTAAAATGGGTAGTGATGAAATGGCTGTTGTAGACAGTAATCTTAGAGTAAAAGGTATTTCAGGGCTTCGTGTGATAGATGCTTCCATCATGCCAACTCTGATAGGTGGCAATACAAATGCACCCGCTATTATGATTGCAGAAAAAGCAGCAGATTTAATTAAAAATAATGCAACCTGAACCTTTTAGCCTTTTAGCACCATCGCATATTTTATTTGCGGCATTTTGTATTGCTATAGTAATTTTTCTGCCTAGAGTCTTTATTGGGAGCAGTGAAAGAACAATTAGAAATGTAAAGTATTTTCTTGCTTTCTTAATGTTATCGCATGAAATTATTGACCCATTTTTTAAAGTAACATTCTTCGGAGAAATGGTGAAAGACTCACTGCCACTACACATGTGTGCTTTCTCTACTTGGTGTATTTCTATCTATCTTCTGGGAGGACATAGAATGTTTTTCTTATTTGCTTATTTTTGGGGTATTGCCGGTGCGGGCATGTCAGTGCTAACTCCAGATACACCTACAGGCTTTCCTACATTTGATTATTTGAACCACATGTATGGACATACTCTGATTTTATTAGGAGTTTCTGCAGTGCTTATCCTCACCAAAGAAAGACCTTATCTCAAAGATTATTTTAGCGTTATGCTGTTTAGCAGCTTTGTCTTCTTACCTGCAATGTATGGAATTAACTTTCTTCTAGATACAAACTATTGGTACATTCTTGAAAAGCCGGCTGGTGATAATATTATGAATTTTATGCCTGATGCGCCGATGCATATTGTCGCACTTATACCCGTTGCTTGGTTAATAACCTACCTTATCTATGTGCCCTATCAGTTAAAAGATAGGAATGCCTGAAAACTATAATCATTTACATTTTAAAAGTGTTGGATCTACTAATGATCTATGCAGGGATGAATGTAAAAAACAATTAAAATCTATATTAATTACAGCTGATAAACAAACTGCAGGCAGAGGTAGGAATCAAAAAAAATGGGAAAGCCCATCCGGAAACATTTCATTTTCATATGGGTTCTTTTGTAAGAAGCCTCACAATGCGCTGAGCTTGTTGGCTGGGTTAAAAACAACTATCGCAGTAGATAAAATCTTTAGTAAAAGTGTTGGTCTTAAGTGGCCAAATGATCTTATATATCAGTCCAAGAAAGTTGGGGGCATTCTAATAGAATCAGAAAATTTTGAGGATAGGTTTCTTACAATAGTGGGAATTGGCCTTAATTTAAAAGTTAAGCCAACTGAGGAACATTGGGGAGAACTGGATGAAGAGTTAAATAATGAAGAAAAAAAATTAACATTCACAAAAGAACTAGCCCATCAAATTGCACAACTTGAGAATTTTTCAGACAAAAATTGGACTAAAGATTGGTTAGCAAAATGTATACATATCGATAAAAAGATTAAGATTCCAGCCAATAAAGAAGAATTTTTATTCATTGGGATAGATGAAAATGGTGCTGCCTTATTAAAAAATACTAATGGTGATGTCATCACCTATCAAGAAAGTTCTTTAAGTATTTTGAATTTATATTGATAAGCACAATGAGATTAACTTAAAGTGCTACAATTTTGAAAAGTATGAGAATTTATGGCACACAAAACTCTAGAGCTTTAAGACCTATATGGACTGCTGAAGAAATGGGCCTTGAGTATGAATTGGAAATGATGCCCTTCCCCCCAAGAGTATTTCAAAAAGAATACCTAGAAATAAATATGCTTGGAACTGTACCCTATCTAATAGATGGCAATACTAAAATGACTGAATCAGTAGCCATGTGTCAGTACATGGTAAATAGATATGGGCCGACAGATTTGGAGGTTGATCCAGATGAGGAAGATTATCCAAATTATTTAAACTGGTTATTTCATGCTGATGCCACTTTAACATTCCCGCAAACTGTTGTTCTGAGATATAAATTTCAAGAACCAGGAGTCGCAGATGCTGCAGTTGAGGGATATAGTAGATGGTTTGTATCTAGATTGAAATTACTAGAAAGTTCTTTAGAGGGAAAAGAGTATCTTTGCTCAAATAGATTTACGATTGCTGATATTTGTGTAAGTTATGCAATTCAATTAGCCAGTAACTTGGAGATACATCAAGCACTAAAACCAAATATCAAAAGATGGTCTGAAAATCTTTTTGAAAGAGAGGCGTTTAAAAAAGCATTATCTTTAAAATAAGTCCATAATATCAGAGGGGGTAGATTATTAACTTACGTAATACAAGTTTTCTATTATTTGTCACTGTCCTGAATATTATTAATTTTGTTGATAGGCAGTTTCTGGCTAGTTTTGCTAACTTTATTATTCCAGATCTTGAATTGACCAATACACAATTTGGTTTGTTAACCGGTGTAATCTTCATTTTTTTTTATACTGTTTCTGGACTCTTTATTGGAACACTTGCTGATAGATATAACAGAACCAAAATTATTGGAGCGGGTGTAATTATATGGAGTTTCTTTACAGCTGTTTCAGGATTAGCTAAAAACTTTGCAACACTTGCAATACCACGTCTTTTTATAGGAATTGGAGAATCTGCAATGACCCCAACAACGATGTCGATTTTAGCTGATCGTTATGATTTAAAAAAATTAGGTTTTGCTGCTGGTTTTTATTACATGGGTGTTCCATTAGGTGTTGGTGTGAGTCTTATTTTAGCTGGGTACCTAGCTCCCATTATTGGTTGGCGAGGCTGCTTCTACTTGCTTGGAATTATAGGAGTAATTATGGGAATCATGATGCTTTTTATAAAAGATACTCCGAGAAAAACAGCCAATACGAAGGCACCCAAACAATCATTTATCGAAATAATTACATTGCTTTTTAAAGTTCTAAGAACTTCTAGGTCTCTGGTTTTAACAATCATAGCTGGAACAATTTATCATGTTCTGTTGGGTGCTTCAGTTTTTGATCAGGTTTGGGCAATACAAGATAAAGGACTCGATAGAGCTACTTTTGCTCAAGCTTCGGGTTGGATATTTACAATATTTGGTCTTTTAGGAAGTGTCTTTGGTGGGACATTTAGTGATTGGGCTTTAAGAAAGTATAACTTTCCACGTACTTGGTTCTTGCT
>ERZ802830.2960-NODE-2960-length-14804-cov-20.9287_pt1 | contig 14804 bp, 13 predicted proteins | sample MGYA00345654_ERZ802830 | MGnify/ENA primary metagenome ERZ802830 (study PRJEB30503, sample SAMEA104212375) | marine metagenome | biome: Westerlies Biome; feature: [SRF] surface water layer (ENVO:00010504) within the epipelagic zone...; material: water... | reverse complement strand
GCAACTCAACTAACTGGGGCAATAAAAAATCTTATAATCAAATTTTAGAAGAAATTCGAGAGATTGCTACTTACTGTGATCAAAATGATTGGGACTCTATATGGTTTTCTGAACATCATTTTAGTCATGAAGGTATGGAAATTTGTCCTAATCCAATTTTATTAAGTTCTGACATTGCTGCTAGAACTAAGAATATTAGAATTGGTCAAGCAGCTTCTATCATAACTTTTTGGAATCCTATTCGCGCAGCTGAAGATATAGCTTTGTTAGATCAACTATCTAACGGTAGAGTTGAAGCAGGAGTTGGCAGAGGTATTTATGGAAGAGAAGCTTTAAACATGAATGCTGATGCGGATATGAAAGATCAAGCTAAAAATTTTAGACTATTTGAGGAAACTCTAACAATTATTAAAAAAGCTTGGACTGAAAAATTTTTTAAACATGAAGGTGAATTTTATACATATCCCGCTCCAAATTTTGAATGGGAGCACGATATGAGCCCTCCTAGTTCTGAATTTATGAATTTGGATACAAAAATTCTAGAAAAAATTAATATTGTTCCGCAACCAGTCCAAAAACCCCATCCTCCTCTTTGGCAAGTAGTTGATAGTCCAAGCTCTATTGAATGGGCAGCTAAAAATGACATAAGTATTATAATGTGGATTCCGCCTGTTCAATCACTAAAAAAACGTTTTGAAATATATCAACAGGCTAAATCTGAAAAAGAAAAACGTCACGTAGAATTAGGTGAAGGTATAAGTGTTGTAAGGGATATGTTTGTTGCTGATAGTATGGATGAGGCAAAAGAAAAAGCTGGTGAGCAAATGGTTAATTATATGCGCTGGGTTTGTCATTGGAGAGGACTAGGAACACATATGAATCCTGGTGAAGAACTTCCAAAAACGGATCATAAATTAGACTTACTATCTTATGATTTCCTTCATGAAAGAAATATGCTGTTTGGAACTGTAGATTACATCATTAATAAAATTGAAGAAATGCAAACAGAACTAAATTTACAAAATTTAAAAGTTTGGTCCAACTTTCCTGGTGTGAAACATGAAGATTGCATGAAGAGCATAAAATTGTTCACTGAGAAAATAATTCCTCATTTTAAAAGTAAAGAAAAAAGTAAGATTAAAGCTGCATCTTAATGACAAATAAAATTAACAACCCTATCTCAGGAGGTAAGGCTGTTGTAGAATGTCTTAAAGCCCATAATGTTAAGTTTGTATTTGGGTTGATTGGATCTGCTACTATGGAGCTCTTTGATTCACTTTATGATGAGAAAGACATAACTTTTATAGATGTAAGAGATGAACGCACAGGTACACATATGGCCGATGCCTACGCAAGGGCTACAGGAAGTCCTGGGGTAATCATTGCAGGTCAAAACGGTCCTGGTGCCACAAATCTTGTCACTGGTGTTGCTCAAGCGAAAGCTGCTTTTTCCCCTCTTCTATCTATTGCGGGAGCAATTGCAACCGAGCACCAAGGAAAGGATGCCTTCCAAGAAGTTGATCAACAAAAATTATTTGAACCCATTACAAAAAAAACTTTTTCTATAAAAAATACTAAATCAATTGTAGACGATTTGAACAAAGCCTTAAAAATTTCAATGCAAGGAAAATGGGGACCTGTTCATGTAAACATACCACGTAACGTACTTTCAGGAATAGAGAGTTATGATACTTTTAAAATTGAGAGCAAAGTTGAAAATAAAAAAATAAAGGAAAATGATTTAGAAAAAATAATTTCTCTCATAAATCAATCATTAAAACCAGTTATTGTTTGTGGTGCAGGAGTGAAAAATTCCAAAACTCAAGACGACATTATAGTGTTATCTAAAAATTTAAATATCCCTGTTGTTTCATCTGCAGGTCATGGCGATGTTATTTCCTACGAACACGAATTATACAGTGGGCAAATGGGTCCACGTGGTAATAAAGTCGCCTCTTCTCTTGTCAAGGAAGCAGATTTTATTTTAGCTATAGGAACTAGACTTGGCTTTAATTCAACATTTTATTCCTATGAAAATATTTCTAAATCTGCAAAAATAGCTCAAATTGATATAGATCCAATCGCTATTGGCCGATATTTTCCTATAGAACTAGGTATTCAAAACGATGTTAAAATATTTTTAGATCAATTAAATTCTCAATTAAAAGGTAAAACTTTAAAAAGCAATCATCATGATTGGGTTAACAGCTTTTTAAAAAAGAAAATAGAATATTATAAGAAAAGAGATGAGAATGCAGATACAAATTCAAAAATTATTCAACCATCAGGATTATTCAAAGAATTAAGAAATATAATTCCTAAAGGTTCCTCTATAACATTAGATGCTGGCACTTTGTGCCTTCAGGCTACTGATGAGTTTAATTTTTTTGAACCTAAATCACTTTTTACCCCCCTAGATTTTGGATTAGTTGGTTTTTCTTTTGCAGCTGGTCTTGGTGTTAAGCTTGCAAAGCCAAATTCTCAGGTCTTTAGTTTAATGGGAGATGGAGGTTTTGGGATGACTGTTTCTGAACTATCAACTGCTGTTCATCACAAAATTAATACCATTACAATTGTTATGAATAATAAATCATGGGGTGCAGAAAAAGCGTATCAAAGAGATTTTTATGATCAAAGATATATTGGTGCAGATATTAATAGTCCTCCTTTTCATAAACTTGCAGAAATCTATGGAGCTAAAGGTTATCATGTTTTTGAACTTAAAGACTTAAAAGGAGCTGTTATCGATGCAATGAATTGTAATAAACCTGCAGTCATTAATGTTGATGTAGATCCAAAAGCTTTGTATAGTTTTAGAAAAGACTCTTTTAAGCATCGATCTAAATGAGTTTAAAAAAACATATAGACTCTCATGGAAACTATTATGAGTTTAGTGAAATAAAAAATTCCATTCCCACTATTTTTATTCACGGTGTAGGACTAGATAATACAATGTGGTATCCGCAAAAGGAATATTTTGGAGATAAATCTGTTTTATTTTATGATTTACTAAATCATGGACAATCTTGTGGCGGTTTTAAAGTTTTAAGTTTTGAAATTTATATTAATCAATTACTAAATATAATTAATGAACTAAATTTATCAAAAATTAATATTGTTGGCTTTTCAGTTGGAGCACTTATTGCACAACATTTTACAGAAAAATATTACGAGAAAGTAAATAAATTAGTTTTAATTGGAAGTGTATATAAAAGATCAAGCAAACAAATAGAAACAGTTCAAAAAAGATATAGTGAGGCTCTTAATGGTGCAAGCATAACTAACAATTCAATTGAAAGATGGTTTTCAGAGAGTTATTTAAAAAATAACCCACAAGTTTATAATTTTTTTTATAATCTTTTAAAAAAAAAAAAGAATGAAGATTTTTTATCAGCATACAAAATATTTGTAAACTCTGATAATTATTCACTGAATTTTAATAATTTTAAAATGCCAACTTTAATTATGACGGGTGAAAATGAGGTTGGCTCCACTCCTCAAATGAGTGAGGAAATTAGTAAAGAAATAAAAGGTAGTATTTTATATATAATTAAAAATGCAAAGCACGGAGCAACTATTGAACAATCAGATGATGTTAATAAAAAGCTTAATAAATTCTTATTTAGCTAACAGAGCATGTCATGTCTGAACCACAGCACATCGGAGATTTAATTTTGCCATGTCCGGTTGGGCATTTTGAAATTTGAACATCAGATCCATCATCTTTAACGAGTACATCATTTTGAAGAGGTTCATTACATTTTGCACATGTTGCATTCACCGACATTCCACAAGTTTTACATTCATAAGTTGCCATAATAAATCCTTTTTAAAAAACTATATTTTTAGTTTTACTGAAAGTAAACAATTAATTAGCTTCTGAAACTTGGTAAACCGAACTATTGAGCCATTCTGGATTGATTGTTACACCCCAACCAGGTTTATCAGTAATATTCACGCACCCATTTTGAACTTCAAATGGATTATTCAAAAATAAATCTTCTTGCCACGGATAATAATCTTCACCTTCGATAGAAAACTCAAGGTAAGGACCTGCATTAGGGATAGCTTTTAATAAGTGCATTGTGCACATTGTAACTAATGATAAATTTGCAGCATGAGGAGTACAAATGTATCCCTCTTTTTCAATTATTTTTGCAACTTGGAGAGTTCTTGTTAGCCCCCCTAGATACATTACATCAGGTTGAAAAATATTAACTATTTTTCTTTTTACCATATCATTCCATATACGAATATCACAGTCTTGCTCACCCCCAGTTACATCAATTGAAAGGGCATTTGTTACTTCCTGGGTTTGTTCTGGCTCCCAATATGGGCAGGGTTCTTCAAAATGTATAATATTATTATCTTCTAAAAATTTTCCTATTTCAATTGCTTGAGATGATGAATAACAACTATTTGCATCAACCAATTTTTTAACAGATACATCAAGAGACTTGTTTATTGTTTTTACAATATCCTGTGTTCTTCCTTCCCATTCATCCAACCCTCTTCCACATTCAGCTCCAATTCTAAACTTAAAAGCGTCAATTCCTTTTTCTTGATATAATTTTTTAAATCGTTCAGCCTCATCAATGGCACTAATGTCTCTTTTCATTGAGGAACCGTATACTTTTAGCTGACCTATATTTCCCCCTATTAATTCTGTTACGGGCTTCTTTTCTAATTTACCTTTTATATCCCACAAAGAAGTATCAAGACCTGCTATTGCTCTTAATAAATAAGAACCAGGAAATTTATGCTCTTTTTCTAATACTAAATTTTCAATATCATTAAAATCCATCCAAGATTGACCTAGAACCCAGGGGGCCACTTGTTTATGAAATATTTGTGCTGAAATATCTGCATGATAAGTAGACATTTGACCAAAACCCTCAGATCCATCCTCTAAAGTTGTTTTAACAAAACTGACATAGGGTTTTGTAAATGTTTCTAGTTTTTTTATCTTCATTGGTATTGCTGTTTTAATTCTTCTAGAATAATTTTACTAGATAAATGTGATAACATCATAACGGGCGCATTAATATTTCCTGAAGTGATATTTGGCATTACAGAAGCATCAACTACCCATAAATTATCAATCCCGTGAACCTTGAGTTTTTCAGATACAACACCCTGTTCAATACTTTTACTCATACGACATGTTCCACAAGGATGATAGATTGTTGTAGAATTTGATTTAAAGTGATCAAGTAATTCATCATCACTAGATTTAATTGGATCAATACTAACAGGAGATTTAATAATTTTATTAATATTTTGATTTGCAGAAAACTTTCGAACAAAATCAAATGTTGAATATAAATCATGAACATCCCTTTCGTCGGAAAGATATCTTGGATCAATATTTGGTAAAAAATCATTATCAACAATCTTTAAACTTACCTCTCCAAGACTCTTAGGTCTGCAAGAATTAAAACCTATTATAAATCCATTAAACTTATCAGTCTTCAGTAACGGTCTTTTATTTTTGAAAGAAACTGAGTAGGTAAGAGGATTAAAATATAATTGAATATTTGGGTAAGGATCAAGAGAGTTCCAATTTATATATCCTCCTCCTTGATTAAGACTTAAGGAAAGTGGACCTTTTCTATTATAAGCATATTGTAAAAAAGATTTTACTCTTCCACTCCAGGTTCCCAGATCTTTATTTAGAGTTGGAAAATATGTTTTATATAAATAATCCAACCCTAAATGATCTTGAAAATTTTTACCAACATGAGGACTATTTAATACAACAGGAATTTTAAATTTATTCAAATCAGTTGAATTACCTATACCCGATTTTAATAATAAATAAGGTGTCATTATTGAGCCACTTGAGAGAATAGTTCCTATCTTGGGTTTTACCTCTAGTACTTTGTTTTTATGCTTAATTTTTAAACTAGAAATTTTGTTATTATTAAAATTTAATTTCAAAACCTCTGTTTTTGTTAAAATAGTTAAGTTAGGATTATTTTTAATAGGTTTTAAGAAAGATTTAGCTGATGAATTTCTAAAACCTTTATATGTATTAACATTATAATGCCCTACTTGATTTTGAATTGAACTATTAAGCTGTTTGTTAGATTCAAAATTAAACTCTTTTGCTGCGTTAAAAAAATTATCAAGAATTGGATGATGTTGTGAACTTACATCATTAACAGGTATCTTATTTATCGGTAATTCATTTTGCTCTTCATTCACTGCGAACTCTATTTCATTAAATGTAGATTTGATATTTTCCCAGGACCAATTTGAATTTAAATTCCAATTTTCGTAATCAGACTTCAATCCGCGAGCATAAATCATGGCATTTATCGATCCAGATCCTCCAATAACTTTTCCGCGTGGATAGTAAATTTCTCTGTTATTAAGTTTGGTTTGAATTTTAGAATAAAAATTCCAATTCATAGTCTTGTGATAAAAAGTCATTCCATATCCTAAAGGGACTTGGATAACAGGATTTTTATCACTTGGGCCAGCTTCAATTAACAATACTTTATATTTCGTATTATTTATTATATTATTTGCAACTATACACCCGGCTGAACCAGCACCAACAATAACTAAATCAAAATTATCCAAAAAATTAAAAAGTTTGTGTTACTTTTGTTAAATAACGTGGCTCATCAGGATTTAAACCTTTGGAAATTGTGTAACGTATTATCCACGGATAAAACTTAGACATTAAAATAACCGAGTCTAGTTCTAAAATTTTATTAGATGGATAAAAAAAATCAGATTTTACATTTTCATTTGAAGACATTTCATAAATTAAATTAGTATAATTTTTCAACTCATGGACGTCCTTATTTACAGTTAGGCCACTCTTATCGTTCATACCTAAAAGAAATAATTTAAAAGAATTTTCAATTAAGCTTTTTGGGCCATGCATTACTTCAGCACTACTAAAGGGCTCAATCATTTCTTGGCATAACTCTTTAAATTTAAGTGATATCTCGTTAGAAAGGGCAAATCCAACTCCTCTACCTATTATGAAACCTGTGTTAATACTTTTATCAATTATATCTGTATTCCATTCGTTACTCGAGTCATTAATAATTATTTCACTCAGTTTTTTTATATCATCATTTATATTTTTTTTACCCAAGCATATAAAAACTAGTTTTATTAAAACCAACAACGTTTGGGTAAAAGTTTTAGTTGCAGCAACACTCTTCTCTTCTCTTGCAAACATATTCAAAAAATAATTTGCTTCTTTAACAATAGGACTATCAACATTATTTGTTATGATGACTGTTCTAGCACCCATTAATCTGGATTTTTTTTCACACTCTACTAAATCAGTGCTTTTTCCTGATTGTGAAATTACTATTACCAAAGCTTCTGAAAAATCAAACTTGGATTGTTCCAAAGTAATAATAGAGGGAGGCATACTATAAGTTGGAAGACCTAAATGCTTAGCAAAAATATAGGAACTATACAATGCTGCACAATCTGATGTTCCTCTAGCAATAGTCACAACATATTTTATTTTTTTTTGACTTATTAGTTGAGCAATACTATCATACGGATTGTCATCAATATTTGAAAATTGATCGATAATAGTTGGAATGCTTAATGCTTCCTCTAAAACTAAAGAGTTATCCATTTATTAGCTTTCCATTTAAATAAATACTTTTGATATTAAATTCATGATCTAATATTAAAAAATTTGCTTTTTTTCCATTATCAATCACTCCTATATCTTCTTTTTTTAGAAACTTAGAAGCTGAATAGCTAGTCATTCTAACGGCATCCTGTATTGAAATTTTCATTTTTAATAAATTTAAAAAAGTGTCGTGCATGTTAACAACACTCCCTGCAAGCGTATTGGTTCCATTTAGGTATACTTTATTATCTTTCTTTTCAATCTCAACATTTGCAAACTTATAACCACCATCTTTCATGCCTGAAGCCGCTATTGAGTCAGTAATGGCATATAGATCAGGAATACATTTTTTAGCAATCAGAATAGCCTCTTCGCTAACATGGTTAAGGTCACAAATAATTTCAGCAAATTTACCATTATTTAAAGCAGCTGAGAGAACACCAGGATTTCTATGATTATTATCTGACATCGCATTATATAAATGAGTAAAACTAAGATCATTAGAACTCATATATTTTTCGCATGTTTTACTATCAGCAAGTGTATGACCAAACTGAACATTTATATTTAGACTTATTAAAAAAGTTATAAACTCTTCCATACCCTCTATTTCAGGAGCTAAAGTAATTGTTTTAATCTCAGCAATTTTATTAATTTTTTCTATAAATTCATTTGAGGGTTTGGTTGCTAAAGGTGGTTGAGCACCAAGTTTTTCAGGGTTAATAAAAGGGCCTTCAAGATGAACTCCTATTAAATTCGAATTGATATCAATTAGTGAATTAAAATCTTTTAGTGCAGTATAGGTATGTTCAAATGAACTTGTCCAAGTAGTTGCTAAAAGTGATGTCGTTCCTTTTGACAAGTGATATTTTGACATATTTTGTATTGACTGAACGCCATCCATCGTATCAAAGCCACCACCGCCATGGCAATGCAAGTCTACAAAACCAGGTATAATATAATTTTCAGAATTAGTTTCTTCTCTATTATTTATGTTTAGAATGTTTTCATCAAAAGTTATTTCACCTGAATATGAGTCATTATAGTTAATAATTTTTCCTGAAACTTTATTGAAATTTGTCATTTTTATAAAAATAGTTTTTTATTTATATACACGAAACATCCGTACAATTCAGCCTTAGATCTTAATTTTGCTTTTCTTATTTTAATTGGAGATTGAATTTTTTTTAATTTCTCTAAAATTGTTGAGTAAAAATATGCATTTAAACCAACGCTTCCTCCAATTATAAAATAATCTATTCTTATCAATAAATTAACATTGATAATGCTTTGAACTATCATTGATGCTGCTTCATTAACTATTTTTTTGGTTTGAAAATTATTTTTAAATTTTGTTAGAAGATCTTTAGTGTTTTGACACTTTTTGATATTGTTTTTTTTTATTAGAGCATTTCCAGAAGAGTATGCTTCTAAACATCCTCTTTTACCACACCCGCAAAATCTGCCATTATATTTTATAACACTATGCCCAATAGATCCAATGTCTGATATTTTATCATCAAATAAATTTTTATTATGAATAATACTTCCTCCTATTCCAGTTGATATTGTTAAATAAAAAAAATTTTCTAAACTTTTACCACCACCATAATACATCTCTCCTAAAGCAGCCGCCTGAGTATCTCCAAGTGCATAAACAGGAATTTGAAATATGTTATTTAAAATTTTTATTACTGGATAATCTTTAAAATCACCCAAAGTTATCTTGTTAATAGGATTCCACAAACCTTTACTGTTTATCAGCCCTGTAAGGGACAAGCAAATTGCTGAGATGTTTTTTTTTGAATTAATCAACATTTCAGAAATTGCATGAATATTTTCAGGACCATATTTTTTAGTTGGAAAGTTAGATACTTGGATTAACTTTCCATTGGAAAAATAACCTATGTTTGTTTTAGTTCCACCAATATCAACAGTCACAATATATTTTTTTTTAAATTTCATCTAAAAATGATTTGGTTATTAATTCGATTCTATTTAATGCAGTCCCAACAACAACTGCATGAGCGCCTGACTTCATAGCTTTTTTAAAAGAAACTGGCGTATTAAATCTACCTTCAGCAATTATTGGGACTTTAAATTTTTTAATCAATTGATTTAAGAGTTTAAAATCAGGATTCTTTGGAGTTAATTTTTTATTTGTATATCCTGACAAAGTTGTAGATAAGATATCTGCACCATTTTCAATAGCATTAATAGCATCCTTCACCGTTGAACAATCAGCCATTGCAATCTTTTTACAAGAATGTATTTTTGAAATTAAATTCTCAATTCTGACTGGTCTGTGTCTTAAAGTTGCATCAAAAGCAATAATTTCTGCACCAAGCATTGATAATTTTTCAATGTCACTTAGTAAGGGAGTTATAATAATTGGATAATTTTTTAAATTTCTTTTTTTAATTCCAATAACAGGTATTTTTATATTTTTTTTAATAGTTTTTAAATTTTTAAACCCTTCAATTCTTAGAGCTTTTGCACCTCCTATTATTGACGCTTTTGCTGATGCTAAAACAAAAGAAGATGTATCTAAAGGACCTTTAGGAATTGGCTGACATGAAGCTATTAATGATCCCTTTAAACTTTGAATAATGGAGTCATTTTTTTTATTCATTTATTTTTTAAATTTCATATTTTCTACTTAGAATTTTAATTTATTTAACATGTATAATTTACTTCAAATATAAATATTATAAATGAGGATTAATTTTTCTAAATTTATTTTCTAATTTATTATTATTAATAGTTGCATTAGGCATATTTGAACTAATGTAAAAAGGAAAGATCTTTTCAGTTTTAAGCATTGAAGCTACTTCTATAAGTATTAAATTCAAAATAAAAGAACCTGTTATTGTTGACGCTGGTCCAACACTAAATTTATTTATTTTTATAATTGTGTCTCCAGGTGGAATTTTATTATCTATAAAAATATCAACCAATTCATATAATTTTTTATTTAATTTTGAGAGTGGAGCTTTTTTTGAATATTTAATAGAGGTTAGTGCAATTGATTTGATACCCCTTTCTTTAGCTATCATAGCTGCTTCTACAGGAGCATGATTTACTCCAGAATTTGATACAACCATTAACACATCTTTTTTTGTAATTTTATATTTTTGAAGAGCTTTTCTAGCAATATTCGGAGTTCGTTCTAATGAAGTTGCTTTTGTTGCTCCTTTTTTGAAAGTAAGATTATCATCTCTAATAGGGCATGCTGCAGCAAATCCGCCAGCTCTATGAAAAGCTTCTTCTCCTAAAAGTCTAGAGTGCCCAGTACCAAAAATATATAGCTGGCCTCCTTTTTTATATGAATCATATATTAGTTTTGCACATTCTAAAATTTTATGCTCCTCTTCTTTTAAAATTTTATTTAAAATTTTATTAATTTTATTTAAATAATTTTGACTTAACTTACTCATAATTGAAATTTATGCTGGGGGTTTTTACCCCCAGCTGTGTTTTTAAAATTATTTGTATTCTTCCAGTTCTTCAGCTGCTTCTGCAACTAAATCTGCAGCATCACCCTCTCCAAGAATTGATCCTTGAATCATAGAGTTCATAACAGCTTGGAATGCTTTATAATCAACAAATAGTGGTTCAGGTCCACCATCTCCAATTGCATCAATGAACATCATCCAATAATCTTCATTGTATGGCGCTACTTTTCCAATTTGTGGATACTGCATAATTGGAGTTAAACCCCAGTCAGTATCTAAACTGTATTGTGAATCACCCGATGCAATGATGCTAGCAATTTCCATCGCATGATCTTCAACACCTGTGTTATTGAAAACAGCTATACTATCAGTAATCAAAAGAGTACCTTGATTACCTTGTGGTCCAGCAGGAATTCTAACTGTGCTTACATTTAGTCCTTCCTTATGCTGACCTCTACCCCAAGGTCCATTGATATACATTGCAATTTTTTCATCATTAAATAATTCAGTTAACTGAGATCTTTCCCAAGCTAAAGGACCTTCTTGAGATACATTTGCAAGTTTACCATAAAACTCTAAAGTCTCTACAGTATTTGAAGAGTCTAAAGTAATTTCATTTGTAAGTGGATCGATTACTTGACCGCCATTACTATAAAGGTAATTTAAGAATTGGTGCATTGTATTATCAAAATCTTTACCCGCTAAACCAATTCCTGCAACACCATCAACATTATTCGTCACAGCTTCTGCCATAGAATATAAATCATCCCATGATTTTGGACCTTCACAAGCAACACCTGCTTGCTCAAGAAGACCACAATTCATGAAAAGAGCTTTTGTTGAAAACGCGTGAGGAAAACCCCAAGTTTTACCCATATGAGTAACTGTATTCAAAATACCTGGCTGATACATCGCTTGTTGTGCAGCTGGAATATTTGTTTCAAGAATATGTCCATTCTCAGCAAGACCTTTTAAAGTTCTTGAACCAACATATGAAAAAGCAACTGGATCTCCTGCAATTGCAAGATTGATAACTTTATCCTGACAAGTTCCCCAAGGAACCGCCTCTAAAGTTACATTAACACCAGGATTATTTTTCATATACTCATCTGCTATTTCAACATAATTAGGTCTAAGTTCACTACCACAAAAAACTCCGTGCACATCTTTAGCAAATGCATTGAAACCTGTTAGCGAAAATATAGCTAATACTAGAAATGAAGATATTTTTTTTATATTCATATTTCCTCCATTATTTATAATATACGATAACATTAAGTGGTTATATCTATCAAGTTTGTTTTGCAGTTTGAAACTAGTTTTTTACTGCTCCTGAGGTTAAACCTTCCACAATGTATTTTTGAAGAAATAAAAAAACAATTAAGACAGGGGCTATTCCTACAAGAGAGGCTGCCATCATTTCATTCCATTTGACTGTAGTGTAACCTATAAATTCATATAAACCTGATGGAATAGGCATATATTCTTTCTTTTGATTAAAAGTAATGGCAAATAAGAATTGTTGCGCATACGCACCTATAAAAGCATAAATACCAACGACTACCAAACCTGGCGTACTTAAGGGTGCGATAATATGACGGAGAATTTGAACGCGGGAAGCGCCATCAACAAACGCTGCTTCCTCAAGATCAATAGGAATTTTCTCAAAGTAAGATTTTAGTAACCATATTGCAGTTGGAATTAAAAAAGCGACACCAGGAACAATCATTGCTTGATAAGTGTTAAGCAAACCAAAAGTTCTCAACACCTTATACAAGGGAATAAGGAGCACAGCACCAGAAAACATATTTATGGCCAGTAAAATATACAGAGAGGAATTTTTAAAAGGAAAATTAAATCTTGCATAAGAATAGGCTGCTGGAATCACAAATAAAAGAGTAATTAAAGAAGTAACTGTAGCAAGAAAAAAGCTATTGAATATATATCTTGGAAGCATTGGGACTGTATTCCACATTTCTCTGTAAGCCCAGAAAGATAAATCGTCAGAAAAAAACTGATATGGTGAACGGAATAAATGATCTAGTGGACGAAGAGAAGCATAAAACATCTCTACAAAAGGAAGTAATATAAAAATTAAAAAAATAGTTATTGAAAAATATAAAATTATTTTTTCGTAAAGTTTATATTTATTCAATCTAGTTTTTAACTGCTCCAGCAGTTAATCCTTCTACTATGTATCTTTGTAAAAATATAAATAAAATTAATACTGGAGCTATTCCAACAAGAGATGCCGCCATCATTTCATTCCACTTAACACTTTGATATCCAATGAATTCATATAATCCTGACGGTATAGGCATAAATTCTTTTTTTTGATTAAATGTGATCGCAAATAAAAATTGTTGAGCATAAGCACCTATAAAAGCATATATTCCCACTACTACCAAACCAGGTGTACTTAATGGAGCAATAATATGACGAAGAATTTGCACACGTGAGGCTCCATCAACAAAAGCTGCTTCTTCAAGATCTACAGGTATCTTTTCAAAATAGGATTTTAAAAGCCAAATTGCTGTAGGGATTAAAAACGCTACACCTGGAACAATCATTGCTTGATAGCTATTTAAAAGACCAAATGTTCTTAGGACCTTATATAATGGGATTAATAAAACAGCTCCTGAAAACATGTTAATAGCCAATAGAATATATAATGAGGAATTTTTGAAAGGAAAAGTAAACCTTGCATATGAATAAGCTGCAGGAATGACAAACAATAAAGTTAAGATTGCTACAGAAGATGCTAAGAAAAAACTATTAAAGATATATCTACCAAGCATTGGTACTGTATTCCACATTTCTCTGTAAGCCCAAAAAGATAAGTCATCAGAGTAGAATTGATATGGTGATCTAAATAAATGATCTAAGGGCCTCAGGGAGGCATAGAACATCTCCACAAAAGGCAGGAGAATAAAAGTCATAAAAATTAATATCGCTGAATATAAAAAGATTTTTTGTACTAACGTAAATTTATCCATGAGATATCCTTTTATTAATTCTTGCTAGGAGTGCTAAATAACAGCCTGCAAATACTGTTAGCAAAATCATTACTACAACTGCTCTTGCTGCTCCTCGACCAAATTTATAATTACCAAGTGCTTGCTTGTAAGTATCAATAATTAGTGTCGTTGTTGCTCCTCTTGGACCTCCTTCAGTTAATATCCAAATAATTTCAAAAGAATTAAAGGTCCAGATTGCTGACAATATAGACATAGTAATTATAACTGGTGTAATTTGCGGAAGTGTAATTTTAAAAAATCGATCCCACCTTGATGCCCCATCACAATAAGCAGCTTCATAAAGATCTTTAGGTACCCCTTGCATTGCTGCTAAAAAGAAAACTGTTACCATAGGAGTTCCAACCCAAACATCAGCTATGATTGTAGAGATAAAGGCACTTTGTTTATATGCAAGAAACCCAAATGGTCCATCCAATATTCCAGTATGCATTCCAACACCCGCTATAATTCCAAAATAACCATTATAAAGCCAAAGCCATCCAAGCATACCTATTGCAATTGGCACAACCCAAGGAGGCATAATCAAAACCCTAAATATTGATCGACCTCTTAAATTAGCATTTAATAAAATGGCACCTATTAAGCCTACTATTAACTTCAAACTTACTGAAAAAAACATCCAAACAAAAGTTCTCGTAACTATTTTATTAAACTTTTTACTTGAGAGCATTTTTTCATAATTTTCAAAACCAACAT
>ERZ802830.2959-NODE-2959-length-14810-cov-13.1524_pt1 | contig 14810 bp, 15 predicted proteins | sample MGYA00345654_ERZ802830 | MGnify/ENA primary metagenome ERZ802830 (study PRJEB30503, sample SAMEA104212375) | marine metagenome | biome: Westerlies Biome; feature: [SRF] surface water layer (ENVO:00010504) within the epipelagic zone...; material: water... | reverse complement strand
TAGAAACAGAGTGCCTTTTCTGAGCCCGTCGACTCTTCCACTTACATGCATCATCAAACCTGTAGGTTTTGGATTCGATTTACATCCAATATTTAAAATAAGGGAAGTTAGAAAACTAAAAAATAAAATTTTTCTCAAGATGATTGTATAGGGATATTTTTAATTAACTAATAAAACACTTAAAGGTAATTCAATTTGTCTTTTTATAAAAATTAGTATTTGACTATTGATCTGTTTATAGTTTTATATGCTCTGGTAATATTTATTAATTGATTATCTCTGAATGAAATATTCAAATAATTTTTCTAAAGGTTAAATTAATTCTGGGTGAGAGCGGCTTTTTCGTTTTGGGAATTTGATGTAGCCAATTTGCTTGCATTGGCCCTTCCATTAATAATAAACTGCCATGATGGAGTTCAATTTTATGTCTTTCAGTTTTAATTTTACGGTGTTTAAAGTGAAAAAAACGACTTGCCCCAAGACTAAATGAAGCTATTTGGGGTGAAACTCCTAGTTCCTTTTCATTATCTGCATGCCAGCCGTTACTATCTGAACCGTCGCGATAGAGATTCAGTAAAACACAGTTAAACTCATGTTCACAAACTGTTTGAATCCTTTTTATGAGTGTTAATAGTTCAGTGGTCATTGCGTTTGGTCGGAGTATTAAGCCAGAATAAGAATAGTTACTAGGGTTTTTACTGTGAAAGGAAGTCAAGCGAGGCTGTTCATAGATCTTACCAAACAATTTAATATTATCAAGTTGCCAAGGAATATTTGAAAAGAAGGTATCAAAAAAGTGATTAGCTTCGTTATTGGATAAAAAGTTTTGGTAGTAACTTACTTGAGCATCGGGAAGATCGGGTTGCCAATTAGCAATTAGAGTTTTATTTTTTGGCATATTCAAAATTAGGGTTTTTTGTTTATGGTTAAATTTTATTTGTTTATGATTTAAAATAAAAAATCCTCTGCTATAAAATAGTAGAGGATTAAATTAAGTATTGATTTAAACTATTTAATCAGGTCCACCGATCTCTTAATAAAAGTAGTTAGAGCTTCACCTTTTAACAAATTTTGGGAGAGGCGAGCCAGGTCAAGAGATTGCTGAATCAAGCGCTCTCGTTTTTTTGTGGTTTTGGTATTTAATATTTGTCCAACTAATTCATGGTTTGTGTTAACTAATAATGTAAACATTTCAGGGAAAGCACCCATCATTCCTCCTCCTGTTTGTTGCATTTCCTTCATTCGGCGCATAAATTCAGGTTGAGTAATTACAAATGGCAAGCTACCGCTATCCATTGCTTCCATCTGTATAGTATATTTATCACTAGGGACAACCGCTTCTATTAGCGGCTTTAAAACATTTTTTTCATCATCAGATAGTTTTGAGACGGTAGCTTCTTCCTTTTTGATAAGGTTTTCAACTGCGTCGCCGTCCACTCTTGCAAACGCAATTTTTTCTTTATCCCCTTCCAGCTTTTGAATTAAATGACCGATTATAGGAGAATCTAATAAAAGGACCTTATAGCCTTTATCTTTCGCAGTCTCGATGTAGCTGTGTTGTTCCTCAATATTAGATGCATATAGAAAAATTAGTTTTCCATCTTTATCAGTCTGATTATCTTTAACAGCTGCTTCAAGTTCATCGTAAGTCAGATACTCCCCTTCAGTAGTAGGGTATAGCATAAACTTGTTTGCTTTTTCATAAAACTTCTCTTCAGTAAGTAAGCCATATTCAATGACAACCTTTATATCATTCCACTTTTCTTCAAAAATCTTTCGATCCTTTTTAAATAGTGAATTGAGCTTATCTGCAACCTTCCTCGTTATATAGTTGCTTATTTTTTTTACAGCTCCGTCAGCTTGAAGGTAACTTCTGGAAACATTTAGGGGTATATCAGGTGAGTCAATGACTCCTCTAAGCATAGTTAGAAATTCAGGAACTATACCTTCCACATTGTCAGTTACAAAAACTTGATTTTGGTAAAGTTGAATTCTGTCTTTTTGAATATTAAGATCGTTTTGAATTTTTGGAAAATAAAGAATTCCAGTTAAGTTAAATGGATAATCTACATTGAGGTGAATATTGAAGAGAGGCTCTTCAAACTGCATCGGGTATAATTCTCTGTAAAAAGATTTATAATCTTGATCTTTAAGATCAGTAGGAGTTTTAGTCCAAGCAGGGTTTGTACTATTTATTATGTTGTCAACAGTCTTGGTTTTAGGTTTAGCATCTTTTTTTGCATTTTTAGGAAGTGGGAGTGTTTCTTCTTTTGTTCCAAACTTGATTGGATAAGGCATAAACTTATTATACTTATTCAATAATTCACTAATACGACTTTCTTCCAAAAACTCTGTGGAATCCTCTGAAATATGTAAGATGATTTCAGTACCCCGTTCTTTTTTATTAGATTTTTTTAAATTGTATTCAGGCGAACCATCGCATGTCCAATGAGCAGCCGGAGCGCTTTGATAAGACTTAGTTATTATTTCAACTTTTTCCGCTACCATAAAGGATGAGTAAAACCCTAATCCAAAATGACCAATTATACCTGAATCCTTGGCTTGTTCTTGGTATTTTTCCAAAAATTCTTCAGCCCCAGAGAAAGCTACTTCATTTATGTATTTATTAACTTCCTCAGCTGTCATACCTACCCCTTGATCGAAGATGTGTATTTTTTTCTTGTCTTTGTTCAACTTAATCTCAATATGCGGATCTCCAATATCTCCTTTAACCTCACCGATACTACTAAGGTGTTTTAGTTTACTTATCGCATCCGTTGCGTTTGAAATTAGTTCTCTCAAAAAAATCTCGTGGTCACTGTAAAGAAACTTTTTAATTAATGGAAAGATGTTCTCTACGGCAACGTTTATTTTACCATTTGCCATTTTTAAATATTTATTTTAAATACTATTGTCAAAAAAAATACCAATTGAAAAATAAATGACAGATTGGCACAATTATTGTTTAAATTTTACTCAAAATATAAACGTTTAATAAATTTGTAATAAATAATTATTTTATGAATAAAAAAGAAAATAAAGATCGACTATTTATTATTTCATCTTTCATGGATTACACTTTATTAACTGAAAATTATCCCAAATCAGTTTACAATTTTTGTAAAAAAAATGATATACAAGAGAAGGCCTTTTATAAAGATTTTGGCTCTTTGGATGCCATTAAAAAAATGATTTGGCAGTCGTTTTATGAAAATGCGATGTCATTGTTAGAAAAAGATAAAAACTTTGATGTTTCCTCTCCCAAGGAAAAGCTACTCTCTTTTTACTTCACTTTTTTTGAAGTACTTTTACTTAATCGTAGTTATGTATTATTCGTATTGTCTGAAGAAGAAAAAATTCTTAGTAAAATGAGTAATTTAAAGACGTTAAGAATTCTTTTTAAGGGCTTTGCTACTGAGCTCATTGAAGAGGGAAATATCAATAAATCCTCCTATCTTCAACATTCTCCTAAGATATTCTCGGAGGCTGCATGGTTACAATTATGTTTTCTGCTTAAATTTTGGGTAGAGGATACCTCTGAATCATTCGAAAAGACAGACCAGGCAATAGAAAAATCTGTTCAGACAGCTTTTGATGTTTTTGAAAATACACCTTTGTCTACACTGATTGATTTTGGAAAGTTTTTGTGGAAAGAAAAATTTGTTTCTTCTTGAAGTCACTTGATTATATTCCTACCAATAAAATCGCAAGGGCGGGTAATTTAGTTTCTACGGGAATTAAACTTGGGGGCAACTATATTAAATATTATAGTAAAAAGGCACTTAAAGTTGAGGGAAGTCGTCAGCGACTGGATGAGGAAAACGCTAAGGATATTTATAATTCCCTTAAAACCCTAAAAGGAAGCGCACTGAAAGTTGCTCAAATGCTTAGCATGGAAAAAAACTTACTTCCTAGAGCTTATGTAGACCAGTTTAGCTTAGCTCAATTTTCGGTACCACCACTTTCATGGCCTTTGGTAAAAAATTTAATACGAAAATATCTTGGGGCCTATCCAGATTCAGTATTTGACTCGTTTTCGATTCAATCAAAAAATGCTGCTAGTATTGGTCAAGTTCATCAAGCGACAAAGAATGGAAAATTACTTGCTGTTAAAGTTCAATATCCAGGGGTAGCAGACAGCATTAGTTCTGATTTAAGTATCGTAAAGCCTATAGCATTGCGGATGTTTAATTTGAAGGGGCAAGACACTGATAAATATTTCAAAGAAGTGGAAAATAAGCTACTTGAAGAAACAGATTATAAATTGGAGTTGGAACAAAGCCAGTGGATAGCTGATAAATGTAAAGACATTCCCTATCTTAAATTTCCAACTTATTATCCTGAGTTTTCTTCTGAAAAAATCTTAACTATGGACTGGATGCATGGTTTACACGTTTCTGAATATGTAGCACAAGGAAATACAGATGTTCTTGCCAATAATCAATTGGGACAGACACTGTGGGATTTTTATATGTATCAGATCCATCATCTTAAGAAAGTTCATGCAGACCCACATCCTGGAAACTTCCTAATTGATGATGATGAAAATTTGGTAGCTTTAGATTTTGGTTGTGTAAAAGCTATCCCAGATGATTTTTACAATCCTTATTTTGAATTGGCAGCTCTGAACTATGAAGAAAATAAAGACCAATTTGAATCAATTCTATTTGATTTAGAAATTCTTAGAAAAGATGATACTTCTGATGAGGTAATTTATTTATCGAATCTATTTGGAAGATTAATCAAAATATTGACGTTACCCTTTTCCAAAAAGGAATTTGATTTTGGAAATGAATTATTTTGGGGTGAGATAAATTCCTTAAGTGAAACTTTATCCTCTGATCGGCAATTGCGAAAAATGAACGGTAATCGTGGATCGAAACATTTTATATATATGAATAGGACTTTCTTTGGGTTATATACTCTATTATATGATCTTAAGGCCATAGTGAATACCGCTTCCTATCAAAAATATTTAGATTAATAGCTCACGCTTATAAGTTTTAACTTATTACCTCAGATCAAAGTGTTTTTTGGGATATTAAAGAAGCTGTTACCTAATCTTTACTAAATTGCACTAAAACCAAACTATACAATGTATCAATCTAGAATAACAGGACTAGGTATGTATGTCCCCGAAAATGTTGTGACCAATGAAGATTTAACAGATATTATGGATACTTCTCACGATTGGATCGTAGAACGTACTGGCATTTTGGAAAGACGTCATATTAAGGCCGGTGATGGAAATACAACTGCTTCGATGGGAGTAAAGGCTGCAAAAATTGCTATTGAGCGCGCCAAGATTAATAAAGACGATATTGATCTAATTTTATTTGCCACCTTAAGTCCCGATTATTACTTCCCAGGTTCTGGAGTTCTGGTACAGGAGAATTTGGGGATTAAAACTTGTCCTGCTATGGACATTAGAAATCAGTGTTCAGGTTTTATATATGCACTTTCCACAGCTGATCAGTTTATAAAAACGGGAATGTACAAAAATATCTTGGTAATTGGTTCTGAAAATCACTCTGGAGGTCTAGATATGAGTACACGCGGACGTGGAGTTTCAGTTATTTTTGGAGATGGTGCTGGTGCAGTAATTGTAGCCCGCTCTAATGATCCCAATAGAGGGATCTTATCAACACATTTGCACTCTCAAGGAGAATTTGCAGAAGAACTTTCATTGATTGGGCCAAGCACAAATCGATGGGTCCCAGAAATAATGGCTGCGAATGATCCAGAAGATATTTCTTATTATCCTTACATGAATGGTCAGTTGGTTTTTAAAAATGCTGTAGTACGTTTTTCCCAAGTGATTATGGAGGGTTTAAAAGAAAATGAATTGACTCAGGATCAAATTGATCTATTAGTTCCTCATCAGGCGAATCTTAGAATTTCTCAATTCATTCAAAAGAAATTTGGGTTGATGGATGATCAGGTATATAATAACATTCAACGATACGGAAATACGACTGCTGGGTCAATTCCTATCGCTTTGACCGAAGCTTGGCAGGACGGCAAAGTCAAGCCTGGTAATTTAATTGTTTTGGCAGCTTTTGGAAGTGGATTTACTTGGGGAAGTGCAATTATTCGCTGGTAGCTGGGGATTTCTCTCGAATAAGCAATAAACCAATAAAGGTAATTATTCCATTAAGGGGCAATAATTCATAACCGATTTCATAACCACCTAAGGTATCACTTGATAAAGTGCCAATAAAAAATATTATAGCGATAGAAACCGCAACCACTATCCAAACTTTTTTGTCACGGATCTTAAAAGGGGTAAGAATTCCAAAGGTAAATAAACCTAATAATGGACCATATGTATAAGAGGCTACGGTCAACAAACCATCAATGACATTTCTATCTAATACATGTTTAAATATAATAACAACTATTACTAGAATTACACTCATAAAAACGTGGGTTTTTTTTCGCAGTTTTTTTTGAAGTTTAACACTGTAGTTGTCAAATTTTAAGAAATCAATGCAGAAAGAAGTCGTTAAGGAGGTCAGTGCACTATCAGCGCTACTGTATGCGGCTGCAATAAGTCCCAAAATAAAAATGACACCTACTCCTTTGCCTAAATCACCGTTGAGAGCTACCTCAGGAAATAGAAGGTCGGTTTTTGGACTGCCATCGACTAGAGGAATCATTATTTGGTTTTGATCTGCATAAACGAAGATCATAGCACCCAAAATCAGGAATAAAAAAGTAACCACCACTAAGATAAAGCTATAAACAATCATATTGGTTTTAGCAGCACTTAGTGTTTTGCAAGTCAGATTTTTTTGCATCATATCTTGATCCAGTCCAGTCATACAGATGGTAATAAACATACCTCCAATAAATGACTTAATAAAGTGGTTCCGCTGCATAAAATCATCCATTACAAAAATCTTTGTATACCTTTCCATCTCAATCACACTTTGGAAGTCCATCCCTGAGGATCCAAATGACTCATTAATTAGCACCAATGATATCACTACAGCTAAAATCATTAGAGTTGTCTGAAGTGTATCGGTCCAAACAATAGTTTTGATCCCTCCCTGGTTTGTGTAGATCCATATCATAAGAACAGATAAAAATACTGTTATCTCAAATGGGATTTGCCACGCATCAAAAATGAATTGCTGGAGTACCATAGCCACCAGAAAAAATCTGAAGCTCGCGCCTAAAATTCTTGAAATAAAAAAAGAAATTGCTCCTACTTTATGACTATTGGATCCAAATCTGAGGTTAAGGTACTCGTATATGGAAGTGAGGTTTTGTTGGTAATAAATGGGTAGTAAAATTAAAGCAACCACTATATAGCCTACCCAAAAACCTAATACAACTTGAAAATAGCTAAAACCAGAATCTCCAACCCAACCAGGAACCGAGATGAATGTAACACCTGAAAGTGAGGTGCCTACCATACCAAAGGCAACTAAATACCATGGTGAACTTCGATTGGCAGTAAAAAATGCTTCATTATTAGCTCCTTTTCCAGTGATAAAGGCAATCCCCATTAATACTAGAAAATACCCTAAAATAAGTGATAAAATAAATATTGGTGTCATCATATATATTTAATAAATATACAAATTCAGGGCTTGAGAATTATTCCTAAATTTACAATATGGAATTTTCCTCTAAACTGCTTGAAAACGCCGTAAATGAAATCGCTCAGTTACCAGGTATTGGAAAAAGGACTGCTCTAAGATTAGCATTACACCTTTTAAAACTACCAAAAGAGAATACAACAAGCTTAACCCAGTCTTTGACGGACTTTAGGGATCATATTAACTTCTGTTCTTCATGTCATAATTTATCTGATATACCTGTTTGTGAGATTTGTTCTAATCCCAGTAGAGACAAAAGTCTGTTATGTGTTGTGGAGGATATTAGAGATGTAATTGCAATAGAAAACACAGGTCAGTTTAGAGGTTATTATCATGTTTTGGGAGGTATAATATCTCCCATTGACGGAGTAGGTCCTCAAGACCTGACTTTAGACTCATTAGAAGAAAAAGTTAAAAAAGGAGAAATTAAGGAGATTATATTTGCACTTAGTGCGACTATGGAAGCTGATACCACCAATTTTTATATTTATAAGATGTTGTCTCCTTACAAAATAAGTACTTCTGCCATTGCCCGGGGTATCCCAGTAGGAGATGAATTGGAGTATACGGATGAAGTTACCTTGGGAAGGAGCATTCTTAAACGCGTCCCTTATGAAAACTCTATTTTAGAAAGGTAAACATAGGTATCAATTAATCATTGATTAGATTTATAAATCGTATTCATTTATAAATTTGGTAGTTTTGTAGTTCTTAAAAATGGGAAAATACTTATTAAAACTTCCTAAAATGGGAGAAAGCGTTGCTGAGGCTTCCTTAATCAAATGGAGGAAAGAGGAGGGGGACACAGTTGAAATCGATGACGTGATTGTCGAAATTGCAACAGATAAAGTTGATACAGACGTACCTAGTGAGTTTAGTGGGGTTCTAATTGAAAAGCGTTTTTCCGAAAATGATGTTATACAGGTAGGGGAGGTAATAGCTGTAATAAAGACTAGCGGAGGCGATTCAGATATTGAGAATGAGACAAAAGAAAAAAAGAATAAACCACAGAAAACCAAGGAAAAGTTAATAAAACTTAAAGACGAAACTAATGTTGAATCCCCTCCAACATTTACTTTACCTGAACCATTATCTAAATTTGAAAGTTTTGATTCCCCACCTGATAATAAAATAACCACCGAACTAATAACTAAAAATTTAGCCAATGATTCTAATACCGAGATTAACCAATTTTATTCACCACTGGTAAAGAATATCGCCAAAGCGGAAAACTTATCTAATGACGAACTTAGGCTAATTAAAGGTACTGGTAGAGATAACCGTGTAACTAAAAGAGATTTGTTAGTTTACTTAAATAAACGAAACTATTCGCCTTCAAATACTTCAGATAAAGTTAATGAAATTGGGTTCCTGAAGCCCGGCTTGACAAATGAAAATGGAGACCAAATTATAGAGATGTCTCGTATGGCAAAGTTGACCGCTAGCCACATGATTATGAGTAAACAAACCTCTGCTCACGTTCAGTCGTTTATCGAAGCAGATTTAACTAATATTTGGGAATGGCGGGAAAAAAATAAGCAGACTTTTCAAGAGCGAGAGGGGGAAAAGTTGACCTTTACTCCGCTTCTTATTACTGCTCTAATTAAAGCTCTCAAAGATTTTCCTTTACTTAACAGCTCTGTAGAAGGAAACAATATTATTAAAAAAAGAGAGATTAATATTGGGATGGCTGCTGCTATGGCAGATGGGAATCTGATTGTGCCTGTAATTAGAAATGCCAATCACCTGAATTTAGTTGGTTTGGCAAAGTCTGTCAATGACCTTGCACATCGGGCACGAAGTCAAAATTTAAAGCCTGATGAGGTTCAGGGAGGAACTTACACTTTTACGAATATTGGTAATTTTGGTTCACTCACCGGAATACCAATCATAAATCAACCCCAAGTAGGGATAGTTGCCGTTGGAGTGATCCGAAAAATGCCCTCTGTTATGGAGTCTAAAGAAGGGGATTCAATTGCAATTCGTAAAAAAGTTATTATTTCTCATAGCTATGACCACCGAATTATTAACGGTGCTTTGGGAGGAAAATTTATTAAAAGTATGGCTGATTTCTTAGAAAACTGGGATATACAGCAAACCATTTAAGTTTTTTAATCATGAATTTAAACCTCACCCGACCTTTATGTTTTTTTGATTTGGAAACTACTGGAGTAAGTGTATCCAATGACCGAATAGTTGAAATTGCTGTTTTAAAGCTTTATCCAGATGAAAGTAAAGAGAACAAGATATGGCGTGTGAACCCCGAGTGCCCTATCCCTGCGCAAGCTTCCGCTGTTCACGGAATATATGATTCAGATGTGGCCGATGAACCAAATTTCAAAACACTCTCAAAATCCATTTTTAATTTCATTAAAGATTCTGATTTGGCTGGATACAACTCTGATCGTTTCGATATCCCATTATTGGCTGAGGAAATGTTAAGGGCTGAAATTAATTTTGATTTTAAAAATATTAAAACGTTAGATGTTCAAACGATTTTCCATAAAATGGAACAACGTACCCTTTCTGCGGCACTTAAATTTTACTGTAATCAGGAATTAATAAATGCTCATTCAGCTATGGCTGACACCCAAGCTACACACGATGTATTAATGGCTCAGCTTGATAGATATAAAGATTTGGAGGGTAATATCAATTTTTTAAGTGAATTTACCACTAGAAATAAATCTGCCGATTTGGCAGGCTTTATTATTTTTAATAAACAAGGTGAGGAGTGTTTTTCTTTTGGAAAGCACAAGGGAAAAAGTGTTGACAGCATTTTGGAGAACGAGCCTGGATATTTCGGATGGCTTCTCAATGCTGATTTTCCAATGTACACAAAAAAGGTGCTTACGGCTATTCGCCTAAGAAAATTAAATACAGAATAATTTTAAGTGAAAATCATTTGTGTGGGTAGAAACTACCCTGATCATATTAAAGAGTTAGGTAGTCAAAGACCTGAGTCACCATTATTATTTATTAAGTCTGATACTGCCTTAGTTCAAAAAAACCATCCATTTTTTATACCTGACTTTTCCCAGCTTATTCACCATGAGGTCGAGGTTTTGGTAAAAATTAATCGAATTGGAAAACATATTCAAACTAAATTTGCATCTAAATATTATCAAGAGCTCGGTTTAGGAATTGACTTTACTGCACGGGATCTTCAACTAATACTCATAGAGAGCGGTTTGCCCTGGGAAAAAGCAAAGGGTTTTGATGGTTCCGCTGTCATTGGAGAATGGTTTGATAAGTCAAATTTTGAAGATATTAATCAATTGGATTTTCAATTGCAAAAAAACGGTGTAGTAGTTCAGGAGGGGAATACCTCGCAAATGCTTTGGAAAATAGACGAATTGATTGCTGAAATATCCCAGTTCTTTACCCTAAAAATTGGAGATATAATTTTTACTGGAACCCCAGCAGGAATTGGAAGTATTAGTGATAACGATTTACTTGAAGGCTTCTTGATGGGTGAGAAAGTCTTTTCAGTTAAAGTAAAATGACATGAAAGCAGAACTGATAAGTATTGGAGACGAAATTTTAATTGGACAAATAGTTAATACCAATTCTGTTTTCTTAGCTAAACAATTAAATGGAATTGGTTTAGAGATTGTACAAATTACTGCCATATCAGACAAAAAAAGTATTATAATCAATGCTCTCGACGAGGCGAGAAAAAGAGCAGATATCATTATACTTACTGGAGGTTTGGGGCCTACCAAGGATGATTTGACCAAGCAGACACTTTGTGAATATTTTAATGATCAACTAGTTAAAAATGAGATTGTTTTACTGCATATAGAAAATATATTTAAAAAATATGTAAATACTCCAATTAGCGAAATGAATCGGGCTCAAGCAAATTTACCTTCTAAGGCAACATTACTTCACAATAAATATGGAACAGCAGCAGGGATGTGGTTTTTAGATCAAGGTCAAATTTTTATTTCACTCCCTGGAATACCATATGAAATGAAGGCCTTAATTCAGGATGAGGTCTTACCAAAAATTAAAAAGCGATTTGTTCTACCAGCAATTTATCATAAAACGATTTTGACTTATGGACTTGGAGAAAGTGTTATTGCTGAGCGTATTGAAAAATGGGAAGATAGTCTTCCCAAAGATATTAAACTTGCTTATCTACCTAGTATAGGTAGAGTTAGGTTAAGGCTGTCAACTACTGGTGCGCATATGGCAACTATAAAAAAAGCAGTTGATATACAGGTAAAAAAAGTGATTCCATTAATTCAAGATATATACTATGGTACGGAAGAGGATAAGCCTATCGAGGTTTTGATTGGTGAAAAATTAATAGAAAAGAAACAAACATTAAGTTGTGCCGAAAGTTGTACCGGTGGTGCTATAGCGATGAGGCTTACAGCAAATTCTGGAGCATCCGAGTATTTTAGTGGAAGCGCTGTTACTTACTCCCCCTCCTCGAAAACTAAATTATTAGGTGTACCAAAATATTTAATGGATCAAAACGGAGTGGTCAGTCTGGTAGTTGCGGAGGCTATGGCTTTGGGAGCCCAAAAAAAATATGGAACGGACTTTGCAGTAGCTACAACTGGAAACGCAGGTCCCTCCAAGGGAGATCAAAATCAAGATATTGGGACTGTTTGTGTCGCAATTGCTACACCTGAAAAGCTCGAGAGTTTTAAGTTCAATATGGGTAATAATCGAATACGTGTAATCAATAAAACTGTCAATCAAGTATTTGAAATATTGTTCCGTGCCTTGCTAAATTCTTGATTTTAATTCTTTTATAAACGTTTTGAAACTCATTAAAATAATGTACATTTGCTCTTTGAAAAAAAAGAATACACATGTCTAGAGTATGTGACATCACGGGAAAGAGAGTAATGTTCGGTAACAACGTTTCTAAATCGATTAACAAAACTAGAAGAAGGTTTGATATAAACCTTATTAAAAAGCGTTTTTATATTCCCGAGGAAGACAAATGGGTTACCCTTAAAATTAAGGCATCTGTTTTGAAAACTATTAATAAAAAAGGGATTAGTTCAGTAATAAAAGAAGCTAAAGCTCAAGGTATCTTATAAGCATTACCATGGCAAAGAAAGGAAATCGAATTCAGGTAATATTGGAATGTACAGAGCACAAAGAATCTGGAAAGCCTGGTACCTCAAGGTACATTACAACAAAAAATAAAAAAAATACGCCTGACAGATTGGAATTTAAAAAGTTTAATCCGATCCTGAAGCGTATGACTGTTCACAAGGAAATTAAGTAATATGGCAAAGAAATCTGTAGCATCGCTTCAAACCGGTTCAAAAAGATTGACTAAGGCGATTAAAATGGTAAAAAAAGATGGGGCGAACTCATACTCTTTTGTTGAGACGATTATTGCACCTAGCCTTGTAAACGAATGGTTGAGTAAAAAATAATTTGGACATTGATTCAAAATATAAGCTACTTTTATAGTAGCTTTTTTTATTTATATATGTATGAGTTTTCTAAAATCAATCTTTACTAAAGATAAAAAGGAGCGGTTGGACAAGGGTTTAAGCCTATCAAAAAAATCTTTTTTCTCTAAATTAGGAACTGCAATTGCTGGTAAGTCAAAGGTTGATGAGATAGTTCTAGACGAATTAGAAGAAGTACTGATCCGATCAGATGTTGGGGTAGCCACCACAATAAAAATTATCCAGGCTCTTGAAAATCGCGTAGCAAAAGATAAGTTTTTAGGTACAAAAGAGCTTGGTCAGATATTACGAGATGAAATTACTTCAATATTAAAACACGAACAGCAAGAGGTGGTAGAGCCTTTTGAATCCGAGCTTCCCAATAAGCCTCATGTTATTATGGTCGTCGGTGTAAATGGAGTTGGAAAAACAACAACTATCGGTAAATTATCTTATCATTTTAAAAGAGCTGGAAAAAAAGTGATTCTTGGTGCAGCAGACACTTTTCGTGCTGGTGCGATAGACCAGTTGCAAATTTGGGCAGATCGAGTAGGTGTTCCTTTGGTTAAACAGCAAATGGGGAGTGATCCTGCATCTGTAGCTTTTGATACCTTGGAATCGGCGGTAGCTCAAAAAAGCGATTTGGTTATTATCGACACTGCTGGAAGACTGCACAATAAAATAAACCTAATGAATGAGCTGTCTAAGGTTAAGAAAGTCATGGACAGAGTTATATCTGACGCTCCGCATGAGGTTCTTTTAGTTTTGGATGGGTCAACGGGGCAGAATGCTTTTGAACAAGCCAAACAGTTTACGGCTTCTACCGATGTCTCTTCATTAGCAATAACCAAGTTGGACGGGACTGCCAAGGGAGGTGTTGTAATGGGAATATCTGATCAATTTAGGATTCCAGTAAAATATATTGGAGTTGGAGAGGCATTAGAGGATTTACAACTCTTTCATGCGGATTCTTTTGTGGAAACCTTTTTTAGTTAATTAATCTTGATGAAGCTAATTGAAAAGATAATTTTTTCTTTATCCGTTATTTTTGGATTGTTTATTATTGGACCTGAAGTAAAGGTTCCTAATTTGGAAAAAGCCTTACCCAAAATAAATGATAATCTTCTAGAGCTTAAAGAGTGGATAATTAATCGGGAATCAGTTTTTGATAACCTCAAGCCAAATAATGCCTCCAAACTTATCTATTTTGATTCGGTTCCCAAAAAAACACTCTACAGTGTAGTTTACCTCCATGGATTTTCTGCAAGTACGGGGGAGGGAAGCCCTGTACATCTAAATATAGCTAGAGCATTGGGAGCTAATTTATATTTACCTCGCCTTGCTGGACACGGACTGATAGAGGATGAACCTCTTTTGGACTTTACCGCTGATAAATACCTAGATAGTGCAAGGGAAGCCTTAGCTGTTGCAAAAATTATAGGTGAAAAAGTAATTATTATATCCAGTTCAACTGGTGGTACATTGTCATTAATACTTGGGAGTGACCCTCAAATTGCCGCCATGTTGTTGTTTGGTCCTAACATAGAAATATTTAACCCTGCAGCGAAATTGTTGACCCTGCCATGGGGCCTTAAGATTGCTAGATTGTATATTGGTAGTAAATACCATGTCATGAATAAGATCACTGAGAAAAAAAAGAATTATTGGACAACACGATACCGATTAGAGCCTACAGTTCATCTACAGAAATTAGTCGATGTGGGTATGAAACCTGAAATATTTAAAAAAGTGACAGCGCCCGTTTTTATGGGATACT
>ERZ802830.2958-NODE-2958-length-14821-cov-5.52262_pt1 | contig 14821 bp, 12 predicted proteins | sample MGYA00345654_ERZ802830 | MGnify/ENA primary metagenome ERZ802830 (study PRJEB30503, sample SAMEA104212375) | marine metagenome | biome: Westerlies Biome; feature: [SRF] surface water layer (ENVO:00010504) within the epipelagic zone...; material: water... | reverse complement strand
GGGCAATCCGGGTATTACTACTGATCCCAATAACAGGCCTCAACTCAAAAAAGGAGGAAAAGAAATTGATGGAACAGGCAAATACGCTCTCCCAGGCTTTGTTGATATGCATGGTCATATTGGCGGTGTTTCCCAAGGGGCCGATTGGGATTATGTTTTTCATCTATGGTTGGCTCACGGAGTAACCACCGTTCGAGAACCCAGTGGCCGAGGAATTGATTTTACCCTTGATTTGAAAAAAAAAGCGGCCAACAATGAAATTATTGCTCCCAGAATTATTTCCTACACCGGGTTTGGGGAAGGAGTCGATGGCATAGAAACCCCAGAACAAGCTCGTGAGTGGGTACGAAACAACGCCAAAAAAGGAGCTGACGGGATTAAGTTTTTTGGTGCACCTCCCAAAATTATGAAAGCTGCCCTCGATGAAAACAAACGGTTAGGATTGGGGTCGGCTTGTCATCATACCCAAATGAGTGTAGCTCGATGGAATGTTTTGCATTCAGCGCGAGCAGGATTGACCTCCATGGAGCATTGGTATGGATTACCAGAAGCCTTGTTTGAAGATCGTACTGTACAGAATTACCCTTTGAATTATAATTATCAAAATGAGCAACATCGTTTTGAGGAAGCAGGAAAATTGTGGGAACAAGCAGCTCCCCCCTATTCAGCCCATTGGAATGATGTGATGGATGAACTGCTTGCTTTGGATTTCACGTTAGATCCTACCTTTAATATTTACGAGGCTAGTAGAGATCTCCATCGTGCTCGCCGTGCAGAATGGCACGAAATATATACTTTACCCGCTCTCTGGCGGTTTTACCAACCTAGTAAAATCTCTCATGGCTCTTATTGGCACTTTTGGGGAACGGAACAAGAAATTGCTTGGAAGAAAAATTTCAATCTTTGGATGACCTTTATTAATGAATACAAAAATCGCGGTGGAAGAGTCACTACAGGATCGGATTCAGGTTTTATTTTTCAACTATATGGGTTTGCCTATATCCGTGAATTGGAATTGCTACGAGAAGCTGGGTTTCATCCTCTAGAAGTAATACGATCTGCAACCCTCAGTGGAGCCGAAGCTTTGGGCATGGAAGATCAAATCGGAACCATTGCTATAGGAAAACAAGCCGACATAGTTCTTATTGATGAAAATCCTTTGGAAAACCTGAAAGTTCTCTACGGCACTGGGGCGATCAAATTGACAGAGGATAATCAAGTTGTTCGCGTCGGTGGCATACAATACACCATTAGCAATGGTGTAATTTATCACTCCAAAGCCCTTCTAGAAGAGGTCGCTAAAAGGGTTGAAAAGGAAAAACTAATTGAAAATTTTACAATCAAACAACCTGGTATCAAACTCCCATGAAGCAAATTACTCTTGTAATGCATTGTCCCGATCAAAAAGGAATAATTGCAGGCGTTACTAATTTTATTCACAATAGCAAGGGAAACATTCTCTATATCGACCAATATGTAGACCGAGAGAATAAAACGTTCTTTATGCGTGTGGAAGTCGCTCTTGGAGAATCCAATTTCTATAGTCTTGAAAAAATTCAACAGGATTTTAAGCAAAATGTTGGGCGCCATTTTGATCTTAATTGTTCCTTCTACGATTCTGAAAAACCCCCTAAGATGGCAGTCTTCGTTTCCAAATACGACCATTGTCTATATGATATTTTATCACAGCAACTGTCGGGAGAACTTTCTGTTGAAATCCCTTTTATCCTCAGTAATCATCAAACACTAGAGCACATAGCCAATCGGTTTAATATCCCTTTTTACCATATTCCAATAACGCAAAAAACCAAAGTAAACGCAGAGCAAATGCAACTAAAATTATTGCAAAAGCACGAAGTAGACTTTATTGTTTTAGCTCGGTATATGCAGATCATTAGCCCCCAATTAATCGAACATTATCCCAATAAAATTATTAATATTCATCATTCTTTTTTACCTGCTTTTCCGGGGGCCAAACCCTATCATTCTGCTTTTGATAGAGGGGTCAAAATCATTGGAGCTACCAGTCATTATATTACAGAAGAATTGGATGCTGGTCCCATTATAGAACAAGACATATCGCGCGTAACGCACCTTCATCAAATTCAAGATTTTCTGAAAATTGGTAGGGATCTGGAAAGAGTGGTTTTAGTGAGAGCACTAAAAATGCATACAGATCGCAAGGTGATGGTATATAACAACAAGACTATTGTTTTTGTTTAGTCCTTTCCGAGTTGGATAAAATCCAGCATGGTTTGATTAAATTCCATAGGCCTTTCAACATTAACTACGTGTCCACACTTCGGCAAAACTTGAAGTTTTGCCGACTGGTGATGGGCCACCACCTTTTGTACGGCTGGTAAAAACATATAATCTTCTTCTCCCATGATATACAGAGTAGGTATAGGAAGATCTACTTGTCTAAAAATTCGTAATAAAGGCAAAACCTCAGCGGTCATCTTATACCAACGAATAAATTCTTTTTGGTAAAGTTTTCTAGCTTCTTTAACGAATAGGGAACGTGACTCTTTGTGATTTTTGTAGGGCATAATAATGAAGGCAAAAAAGCGGTATATCCACATGTAGGGTAATACTGATTTGGTCCAATTTCCAAAAGTCATTAAAAATCGAGAGCGAAGATTGAATTTTAAAATTGCTCCCCCCAATATCATACTTTGCACCCTTTGGGGATACCATTCAGCAATCTGACGTATGATGATTGTTCCTAACGAAATTCCAACAAAGTGTGATTGTTCAATTTTTTCGTGATTCAGCACCTCAATGACATCTTTTGTAATCGATTTAAAAGTGTACTTTTTTAGCTTTTGTGTGTCAAAAAAACTTTTGGATTTACCGTGACCACGCAAATCTACCAAGAGAAGATTAAAATGCTTTGTAAAGAATCGAATCTGTTTGAACCAAATAGAGGAACTCCCTCCAGCTCCGTGAACGAAGGTTATCCAAGGCCGATCGGCATCTTTCATATAAACAGAATAATGAAGCATCTAAATCAATTTTTTTTGAAGCAACCAGGATTTCATCTGTTCTTGAAGCTTTTGAGCCTCGCTTGCAGCAGCAGCCTCAAAATCTTTTCCATGAGAAGCATAGATAATTCCTCTTGAAGAATTGACGAGTAAGCCACATCGAGAATTGAGTCCATTGGCAGCAACAGCGTCAAGGCTGCCCCCTTGAGCTCCAACCCCAGGCACCAATAAAAAAGTATTGGGGGCTAATTGACGTATGTCTGCGAGTGCTTCAGCTTGGGTTGCACCTACGACAAAAAACAATCGATCCTCAGCGCCTTCCCAGGTCTGAGCTTGACGAAGAATTTTTTTATACAAAGCCTCACCCTCTTGAGTGTGGTACTGAAAATCGTAAGCTCCCTCGTTGGATGTCAATGCCAACAAGATGGTGTAATGCGATTCAAAAGCTAGAAAGGGTTCCACAGAGTCTTTCCCCATATATGGGGCAACAGTAATGGCATCGAATTTCAATTGCTCAAAAAAAGCTTTGGCATAGCGAGTAGCGGTATTACCTATGTCTCCACGTTTGGCATCGGCTATGGTAAATATATTGGGATAGTTTAAATTGAGATATCCTATGGTTTTCTCTAGGGCTTGCCATCCTTTCAGACCGTAGGCTTCAAAAAAAGCAATATTGGGCTTGTAGGCAACTGTGTAGGGAGCAGTAGCATCAATTATTTTTTGGCAAAATTCAAAAATTGAATCGTTAGAGCTGGCAAGATGGGAAGGCATTTTATCCAAATCGACATCCAATCCCACACAAAGGAAAGATTGCTTTTTTTTGATTTGCGCTATTAGTTCGTCTTGAGTCATAATAGGTCGCCCGATTCTTTAAGCTTTTCTGTGTTTTGATACAGTTGCAATTCATCAATGAGTTTTTGAACATCCCCATTAATAATATTTTGCAAGTCGTATAAAGTTAAACCAATTCGGTGATCGGTTACCCTTCCTTGCGGATAATTGTAAGTACGGATTTTGGCAGAACGATCTCCAGAGGAAACCAAGGAGTTTCTTTTTTCAGCATCGGCTTGTTGTTTTTTACTCAACTCCATTTCATAGAGACGTGTTCGAAGAACTTTCAGTGCTTTTTCTTTGTTCTTGTGCTGGGATTTTTGGTCTTGACACTGGGCAACAATACCTGTGGGCTCGTGGGTAAGACGTACCGCCGAATAGGTAGTATTCACAGATTGTCCTCCAGGCCCTGAAGAACAAAAATAATCTATACGGACCTCGTTCATATCCACTTCTACATCAAACTCCTCGGCTTCTGGGAGAACCATCACTGTAGCGGCAGAGGTATGCACCCGTCCTTGAGTTTCAGTTTGAGGAACACGCTGCACTCGATGCACTCCCGATTCAAATTTGAGAGTACCATATACCTCTTCTCCAGAAACTTCAAAAATAATTTCTTTATAGCCCCCTGAAGTTCCTTCATTGGCATCTACAAAGTGGGTTTTCCAACCTTGATCCTGGCAGTATTTTGAGTACATCCGATAGAGATCTCCTGCAAAAATACTGGCTTCGTCTCCACCTGTTCCTGCCCGTATCTCAATCACGACGTTTTTGGTGTCTTCTGGATCTTTAGGTATTAGTAAGTATTTGATTTCTTCTTCTAAGATGGGAATTCCTGACTTTGCCTCCTCCAATTGCATCCGTGCCATTTCAATCATTTCAGCATCACTGCCCTCTTTAATTATGGCTTCTGCTTCTTCCTGATTAGCTAATAGGGCCTTGTACGCATCTGCTCGTTCGGTTAGTTTTTTTAAATCCTTGTACTCTTTGTTGAGTTGTATGTATCGTTTTTGATCGGCAATGATATCGGGCTGAATGATTAAATCGGATACTTCATCAAAACGTTGTTGGATGATTTGCAGTTTTTCTAGCATGCTGCTAAATTACGGGTAAATCCGGCTCGGTACAACTTGCATTTAAGGAATTGATTCAAAAAGAAGGTCGTAATCGATTGCAATTGTCTCGTTAATTTTGACTAAGAGAAAGGAGGGTAAGCTAACACCGAAATCAGTGGCATTAAAATTAAAAGAACCTTGAATTCTAAAGCCAGTATTGGAAGAACTATATTCAGCTATGACTGTTTTACTGGCTTCTACACCATGAAATGATAAGACCCCCACAATGGTAATATCTCCTTCGCTTGTTTTTTCAATAGATTTGGAATAATAGCGTACTTCTGGAAATCGAAGTGCTTCGAGTACTTCCAGAGCATGGCTATCGCGGTTTGCATTTTTACTATCAAAATCTCGAACACTCGCCTTGATGGCTAATTGTTTCGGTAGCCCCTCTTCAATGACGGCAAGTCCTTGCAATTGCTTATTGACTCCTTCCCAATTATGTGCTATGTGTTTAGCTTGATAAGTAAGCGTTGAAGCAGCTGTATTCAAGCGTATTTTTTGGGCTTGTAGTAGAGAAAACATTCCCAGGGAAAGCAAAAGTAAAAGGCTATTTTTCATATTAAAAAGTAAGGACAATCATGGCGGTAGCATAGCTACCAAAAGCTGTATAGGCAGCTGCTCGATGAAGTTTTTTTCTGTCATCAGCCAAGACATTAGTGGCTACCATGGCGGAAAAATGAACCGTAGCCAACCATTTATGAGCTCGGGTACTGGACAAGCCTTTTTTTTCCGACACTAGTGGGGGTGGAGAGAATAAGGATAAACCCGCAGTGGTAAAATATGTGGCTGTTGTTATATTTCCAACTGTCTTATGCAGTTCGTATAGTTCACGCTTTCCGTTATACAATTGCCCACCAATAAAGCCTTGGGCAATCATCCCTGCCAAAGTAACATATCCTAAAATTTGATGGGTAATTAGAAATTTACGGCGTAGTTTTAATTCTTTTTCCCGATTCTCAGGGGTCAACTCATAGCGCTTAAAGGATCGCATCGCCCCCTTTTCACCCCACAACAAGCGCTGGGTAAATAACATTCGATCGGGAAGCAGTCGTTGATCGATGGCATCAAGAGGCTCCATCTCAGCGAAGAGATCTTCTCCATTCTGAGCATTAATACTTTGGGAAACTATTACAAAAATTGTAAATAGAATTTTATTCATTAATAAATAATTTAAGGAGTGCTTCTTTGGTATTGGAATCCTCCTTTTTGGCCAACGGACCAAGATGTAAATACAACACTTAGGTAAATATCATCTTCGATTAAGTGAACTACTAAATTTGTATCCACAACTTCTTGGGGTTTAGTTACGGCTGACCTAAAATTTTCAAAAGTGAGGGTGGCTCTATCTTCCAATAGACCTACCGCCCATTCCGTACCAACGGGACTAAGCTCCTTATTGGCACTGCTATTCACTGCGGCATTATAGATTTGTCCGCCTCCATTGCCTCGCGTTATCCAAACATTTGATGTCAATCGGTCTTGATTACTTTCATCATTTGGATCGCTTCCGTCGGTTTTGGTGAAGGTGACTAATTCTCCACTCCAAACGGTGGGCTCTAGCGTGCTTGAATCCGTAGCGGTTGTATCTGTTGTGCTGCTTCCTGAAGTAGCTGTTCCGCTACCAGAAGTAGTTGAGCTACTAGTTGAGGGGGTCGCTGGAGCAGACGCAGAGTTGGCTCCGGTTTCCCCTTGATAGGAGGAAGTATCGTCGTCATACCCGGAAGAACAAGCACCAATTAGCAGTAAAAGAGGAAACCTCCTTAAATAGGATTTGAAATTTAAATTCATAATTATTCTTTTTCTATTAGCAAAAGTAGATACTACTTAGCCTGCAGCCCTACGTATCAAAGTTGAACAAAAATGAACAAAATCCCTAGTGAATTACAAAAAAACTAATACGTAAAGGATCCTAGTTCAGACTGAATACTAACTTTTTTTTGGGGAGCCGCTTCTACGCGACCAATAATTTGAGCAGGAACGTTGAATGATTCTGATACGGCTATTAGCTCCCTAGCCAATGATTCAGGAAGGTAGAATTCCAGTCGATGTCCCATATTGAATACTTCATACATTTCTTTTCCAGAGGTATGAGATTCCTCTTGGATAAGCTGAAACAATGGAGGGATGGGCAATAAATTATCTTTAATCACATGGAGCTGGTCAATAAAATGTAAAATTTTGGTTTGTGCCCCTCCACTGCAATGAACCATCCCATGGATATGCTGGCGACCAATAGTATCAAAAATCTTCTTGACAATAGGAGCATAGGTGCGTGTGGGAGACAAGACCATTTGCCCCACAGTCTGAGCTGTCCCTGGCATGCGGTCTGTAAGTTTCTTAGAACCAGAATACACCAAGGAACTGGGTACGGAAGCATCAAAACTTTCTGGGTAGGAAGTTGCCAAATATTTTTCAAAAACATCGTGTCGAGCGGAGGTAAGGCCATTGCTTCCCATTCCAGCATTATAGGTTTTTTCATAGCTGGCTTTACCGTAACTCGCTAAACCAACAATAACATCTCCTGCTTTTATATTTGCATTATTTATAATATCAGAACGGTGAATACGAGCAGTGACTGTAGAATCTACAATGATGGTTTGAACCAAATCACCAACATCAGCCGTTTCACCTCCAGTACTTATTATCTGAACGCCAAACGAATTGAGCTCTTCGATGAGTTCCTCTGTCCCATTGATTATGGCACCAATTACTTCTCCAGGGATTCGATTTTTATTTCGGCCGATAGTAGAAGATAAAAGAATATCCTGTGTGACCCCTACACACAATAAATCATCTAAATTCATGACTAGCGCATCTTGAGCAATCCCTTTCCACACCGAGAGGTCTCCTGTTTCTTTCCAATAGAGGTAGGCCAGTGAAGATTTGGTTCCTGCCCCGTCTGCATGCATCACCAAAGCATGTTGAGAACTCCCCGTAAGATGATCGGGTATGACCTTACAGAATGCCTTTGGATATAAGCCTTTATCAATATTTTCAATGGCTTTGTGAACATCCTCTTTTTGTGAGGAAACCCCTCTTTGAGCATAGCGATCGCTTGACGTCATAAAACTACTTTGATGCAAAAATACAGTTTCATTGTAAGAGTAGCCATACCCAACAAAAGACTTTTTAACTATTGCATAAACAAGAGTTGACGGTATTTGGCCATCGGCCACAGGGAAGCATCTACAATCAATTCTAATTTATCGCACTGGTAACGGATTTCTTCAAAAAAAGGAAATACTTCTTTACAGTAAGCCATTGCTTTTTGGTGTGCATCGCTTAGTTGATTGGCTTTTTTACGTGCAGAAATCATCGCATTGACTCCTCTATTAATCGCCGCAATATGTTGAGAAATACGCTCAATAATGACCATTTGTTCTTTGGCGTGTTTTTCGAAAGCCTCTCCGTAGATCTCTTTGAGTCCACGCACATTTTCGATGAGTGTATTTTGATACCGAATTCCTGTTGGGATAACATGATTTCGAGAGATATCCCCCAAGGTTCGTGCCTCAATTTGTGTTTTCATCACATATTCTTCCAAATCAACTTGGTAACGGGCTATTAATTCTCTTTCTGTGAAGATGTTCAGGTGTTCGAATAATAATACACTTTTCTCATGGATGTAAGCGGGAAGCGCTTCGGGCGTTGTTTTATTGTTGCTTAGTCCCCGCTTAGCCGATTCTTTTTCCCATTCTTTCGAATAACCATCTCCCTCGAAAAGAATGCTTTTTATTCCTTTAATTTGATCGCGTAACACATTGAAAATAGCATCATCTTTCTTCATACCTTTTTTTTCAATAAGCGCATCAGTTTGTTCCTTAAAGGCATTCAACCGTTCAGCAACCATGGCATTCAATACAGTCATCGGCTTGGCACAATTGGCACTGGATCCTACCGCCCGGAATTCAAATTTATTTCCAGTGAAAGCAAAAGGAGAAGTTCTATTTCGATCCGTATTATCTAAAAGGATTTCAGGAATTTTTCCAATAACGTTGAGTTTCAAATCGGTTTTTTCCTGGGGAGAAAGTTTTCCTTTGGAGACATGTTCCAAGTCATCCAATACTTTCGAAAGTTGTTGTCCAATAAAAACAGAAATAATGGCTGGAGGAGCTTCATTAGCTCCCAATCGATGATCGTTTCCTGAACTGGCAATAGCTGCACGAAGAAGAGATTCGTGTTCCAGTACAGCTCCAATTGTACTAATAAAAAAGGTAAGGAATTGGAGATTGGACATGGGTGTTTTTCCAGGGCTCAATAAATTAATCCCTTTATTGGTGGCCAAAGACCAATTGTTATGTTTTCCTGAACCGTTGATTCCTGCAAAAGGCTTTTCGTGCAACAAAACCTTAAATTGGTGCTTGTCCGCTATTCGATTCATTATATCCATCAATAAGGCGTTGTGATCTACGGCTAAATTCACTTCCTCATAGATGGGAGCTAGTTCGAATTGGCTTGGTGCTACTTCGTTATGTCTGGTTTTTACTGGAATTCCCAAGAGCCAACATTCTTTTTCCAACGCTTGCATAAAATCCAAAACACGGGTAGGGATGGATCCAAAATAATGATCGTCTAACTGTTGGCCTTTGGAAGACTCATGACCCATAAGTGTGCGTCCAGTTAAGATGAGATCAGGGCGTGTGGCCGCTCGTTCCTTATCAACTAGAAAATATTCCTGTTCCCACCCTAGGGTTGCCACCACACGAGAGGTATTTTTATCAAAATACCGGCACACTGCTGTAGCAGCCTTGTCCAAAGCGTGCAGTGATTTGATCAAGGGCGTTTTGAAATCCAAAGCTTCCCCAGTGTAGGAGACAAAGATAGTGGGGATGCACAATGTAGTGCCATAGACAAACGCAGGGGATGAGGGATCCCAAGCCGTGTAGCCTCTTGCTTCAAAAGTATTGCGGATGCCTCCACTGGGGAAACTTGACGCATCGGGTTCTTGTTGAACCAATTGATCTCCTTCAAATTTTACTATGGGTTCTCCTGTTTCTGCTCGATCATAAAAGGCATCGTGTTTTTCAGCTGTTGCTCCTGTGAGTGGTTGGAACCAATGGGTATAATGGGTGGCTCCTTTCGACAAAGCCCAAGTTTTCATGGCGGCAGCTATTTGATCTGCAAGGACACGGTCTATTTTTGAACCGCTAATAATGGCTTGTGTGATTTTAGTAAAGGCTTCCTTATTCAGGTACTGAATTAGTACAGTCTCATTAAAAACGTAAGCGCCAAAAGGCATGGAAAAAGTCTCGGTTTGCATGGGATTTGTTTTAAGTATACAGTGAATTCATATTGAGGTTTTGGGGCATAATTCATTACAGAAATAAGTTCGCTATTTTAAATATAATGGCAAAACATCTTTTTATTCCTTTTTCGTTCAAAAATATATGGATTGATAAATTTTTTGAGTTTTTTGACAAAAAAATCAATTTTTATCAATTTTACCCTCCTAAAAATAGGGTATTAGTAAAAGTTTATAGAATGTTGATTAAGTACCCCCCTCTTGTCGATGGTCAGACGGTAAAAAAGTTACATTTGAGAAAATAAAATAATAGTACCAATGAGCAAATCAAAACTCGAATACATTTGGCTGGACGGCTACAAGCCCACAGCTAATTTGCGAAGCAAAACAAAAATTGTTGATGACTTTAGTGGAAAATTAGAAGATGCGCCTCTATGGTCATTTGATGGATCTTCCACCCAACAAGCCGAAGGAGGGTCTTCCGACTGTTTGTTGCAACCCGTAGCTGTGTTTCCAGATCCAGATCGTAAGGATGGTTTTTTAGTAATGACAGAAGTATTGAATGCTGACGGAACGGCACACGAGTCGAATGGAAGAGCAGCAATAGATGATGACGACAATGATTTCTGGTTTGGATTTGAACAAGAATATTTCCTTTGGGATCCCGAAACGAATCTCCCTCTTGGTTTTCCAAAAGACCAAACCCCACAAGGGCAATTCTACTGCTCTGCTGGAGCCAAAAATGCTTTTGGAAGGGAAATGGTAGAGGAGCATTTAGACCTTTGTCTTGAGGCAGGAATTAATGTTGAAGGTATCAACGCTGAAGTTGCTGCTGGCCAGTGGGAATACCAATGTTTTTCTAAAGGGGCTCGGGAAGCTGGAGACCAAATGTGGGTATCACGCTACTTACTCGAGCGTCTGGGAGAAAAGTATGGTTTGGCCATCGATTGGCATCCAAAGCCCCTTGGAGCCACTGATTGGAATGGATCAGGTATGCACGCCAACTTTTCCAATAGTACTTTGAGAACCTGCGGTTCAAAAGAGACCTATGAAAAAATATGTGAAGCATTTCGCCCTGTTGTGAAAGAGCACATCGAGGTTTATGGTGCAGACAACGATCAACGATTGACAGGTGATCACGAAACCCAATCCATAGACGAGTTCAGCTTTGGAGTGTCCGACCGAGGAGCCTCAATCCGTATCCCAATTATGACAGTTGAGAAAGGGTGGAAAGGATGGTTGGAAGACCGTCGCCCAGCTTCCAACGGAGACCCTTATAAAATTGCCGCTCGAATTATAAAGACCGTAAAATCGGCTAAGGTATAATTTCGAAGTACATTACTTCAATGCTTAAAATCCTGTCTGAAAAGGCAGGATTTTTTTTTATAATCCCTTAAGCAGAGGCCATAGGAAACAGACATATAATATTAAGAGAATGAGTCCATCCAAGCGACCCAGCTGCTTTTTACGAGGCAGAAACACCAGCGGTAAAATCATTAAAGAAATTCCTAGCATCCACCAGATGTCATTCGACAACATATTTAAGTCGCCGACGGGGATTGGATTTACCAATGCTGTAACCCCCATGACTGCCATCAAATTAAAAATATTAGACCCGATCAAGTTTCCTATTGAGATAGCCTTTTCTTTATTAATCACTGCAATAATGGAAGCCGACAACTCTGGAATACTCGTCCCTATGGAGACCACAGTGATACTAATAATTCTTTCACTCACCCCCAAGCTGTTGGCTAGAGAAATAGCGCCCTTGACAAGAGTCTCAGAGCCCAGCCACAAACCGACAGCTCCTAAAAAAAAATAGCTTATGGTCTTTTGCAGAGGCAACAATTCGTCATCTTCTGGCGCTTCATCGTAAACCGCTTGTTTTTGGAATAATATCAGATAAACCAGAAAGACGATTAATAGAATAAATAAGCAAGCACCCTCCCACTGTTCCAATCCTTGGTCTGAGTTAAGAAAACCAATAAATAAAAGGGTGGCTAGGATCATCATTGGCCAATCGGTTTTGTAAAAACTTTGGGTGACTGTTATGGGAGAGATTAGGATGGTAATGGCTAAAACAAATGCAAGGTTAGCAATATTAGAACCAATCACATTTCCCAAGGCTAAGTCTGAGTGGCCAGACAAAGAAGACTGCAAGCTTACAATGAGTTCGGGAGCTGAGGTAGCAAAAGAAACTACAGTCATCCCAATGACAATTTTAGGTACTCGCATGCTAAGAGACAGTGAGACTGCGGCTTTCATTAACCATTCGCCCCCCTTAATCAGGAGTATGAGTCCAAAAATGATCGCAAGAAATTCCATTTGTCAGAATATTCGGTCAAAGGTACTGTTTCTCACTGTATATATAGATGTAATCGTACTTGCTCAGAACTCTAAATTTTCAAAAATCATAAAGAGACTTTGGCCCTCAAAAATAGCATCGACTTCTCTTATTATCCGTCCTCCGCTTCTTTTTTTTCAATAAAAAAAATTGGTACATTTACCGCCATAAGGCCTCGTAGCATAACTGAATAGTGCACTTGATTACGGCTCAAGAGGTTGCAGGTTTGAATCCTGCCGAGGTCACACTACTAACAAGGGATAACAGCAATGTGGTCCCTTTTTTGTTTCCTCACTTATACACTATTTGTACACAACTCCTGTCAAAGAATAATAAAGATTGTGACCAATTTCAAAATCTCAATAGTTGATTTTAGGTCTTGTATTTAGATCAAATTTAAAAGGAAAGTGCATGTACCGCAATCCCTTCGCTTGCGGCTCAGGACAGCGGCACACTGTCTTTTTCACAAGTCCGCTATAATTACAAAGCCATCCTCATCCGCTTCAATAACTCCATCCTCAATTAGTTGCAATCAGAAACCTTTTCACTTTCAATTGTAACTTCAAACCTTTCACCTTTAAAGTTTTTCATTTTTGACCAAGGAGATATAGCGTAGGCTTATCTTATTTTCGTAATCGGAAGGTTGATACTGCTTCCAGTCTAGTAAAAAAAGGACACCAGTCATATACTATTGCGCCATAAAATAACCCGATAATTAAAGAAGCCCCATATAGAGTTACAGATAAAATTATGAGAGAATTAGTCAAAATCTGAACACAGTTGTAAAGAAAGATTCAAGGAGGTCCATATTTTAAAATTTTATTTCCGGAATAGTACTCCCGTGTGGGTCAAGTTGATCTTGTTTGAGCATTTCTCTTACCCGGCGAAAAAATTCTGGGGAATCGATGTGTTCTATTTCTTCTGCAATAGGATGTACTTGTTCATTGGTAAATCCCATTACTTCAACCAGAAATAGTTCAATAAGACGATGCTTAGCCACAATCTCTTGTGCCACAACAACTCCTTTATCTGTCAAAGCAATCGGCTGATAGGGTGCTGTATCCACCAACCCCATGTGCACCAGTTTTTTCAACATATTGGTTACTGAAGATTTGGATACCCCCAAATTTTCACTCAAACTGGATACAGTAACGCGTTGATTTTTTTCTCGATGCTTGAAAATAAGCTTAATGTAATGTTCTTTTTCTTTGGTGTTTTTCATTAGTTTTGCACTAGTGAACAATTTATTGCTTTTCAATCAAATATAAGTAAACATGCGTTTTCTTTTAGGCTTATTTTTTTTAAACTCACTGGGGGTATTCTCCCAATTTAAAGGGCAAGTGGTATCGGAAAATGAAACTCCAATTGCAGGAGCTACGGTATATAACAAAACAAAAAAAAGGGCCACACTTAGCGATGAGAAGGGCTGGTTTGAAATTTTGGATGCTGCTGTAAAAGACCAAATCATTATTTCTTATATCAATTATCAACCCGCTATTATTGAATTGTCCGACAAAAAGCGAAACCAAGTTCCCTTTCAAGTTATGTTGGAACCCGACAAAGAGCTCCAAGAAGTTGTGGTGACAGGTACGCTCAAACAGGTTAATAAATTAGACAGTCCAATTCCCGTTGAACTCTACAGAGCTTCCTTTTTTAAGGCCAATCCTACAGCCTCTGTGTTTGAGGCAGTCCAACAAATAAATGGGATCCGACCGCAACTCAATTGCAATGTTTGTAATACTGGTGATATCCATATCAACGGTCAAGAAGGTGCCAATACGATGGTATTAATTGATGGTTTACCTATAGTAAGTGGTCTATCCACTGTCTATGGATTATCTGGAATTCCACAATCTCTGATCGAAAAAGTGGAAGTGATTAAGGGGCCGGCTTCCAATTTATACGGGTCTGAAGCCATCGGAGGTGTTATTAATCTGATTACAAAACTACCAGAAAATAGTCCCATTTGGAGTTTGGAATCCTTTAGCACCAATTGGGGGGAAGTAAATACGGATATTGGATTGCAATATAAAATTGGTGAAACAAAAGCTTTGTTGGGAATCAATCATTTCAATTATTCCAATCCCATTGATCAGAACGAAGACAATTTTACGGATTTAACCCTTCAACACCGTGTTTCAATATTCAATAAATTTTCGAGCCCGAAAAACACCCTAGGAATACGCCTTTTTTATGAAGATCGTTGGGGAGGAGAAATGAATTGGTCTCCCTATTACCGAGGGGGCAATGAGCGATATGGGGAGAGTATATATACTCAAAGAATAGAACTTTTTGGAAAATA
>ERZ802830.2957-NODE-2957-length-14821-cov-28.0767_pt1 | contig 14821 bp, 16 predicted proteins | sample MGYA00345654_ERZ802830 | MGnify/ENA primary metagenome ERZ802830 (study PRJEB30503, sample SAMEA104212375) | marine metagenome | biome: Westerlies Biome; feature: [SRF] surface water layer (ENVO:00010504) within the epipelagic zone...; material: water... | reverse complement strand
GATGAAAATATTCATTCTGCACAAGCTGCTTTTTCTCATAGAGCTCTAATGAATAAAGAAGCTGCTCTAGGAATTTGGAATAAAGATTCAGAAAATTAATAATTATGAAGATCAATGGAAACGCCGTAAAACCCGGCATGATAATAGAGCACCAGAATGCTCTTTGGGTAGTAACTAAAACTCAGCATGTAAAACCTGGCAAAGGTGGTGCATTTAATCAAGTTGAGATGAAAAATCTAAAAAGCAATTCTAAGCTCAATGAACGCTTTAGGGCTTCAGAACAAGTAGAAAGAGCTCGTGTTGAAGAAGAACAATTTCAATACTTATATAAACAAGAAAGCAAATTAATTTTCATGAACTTAACATCATATGAGCAAATTGAATTAGATGAAGAGTTTATAGCTGATAAAGTTAAAATGCTGAGAGAAAATGAAGAAGTTACATTGGAACTTTATGACGAAGTCCCAATTGGTCTTCAATTGCCAAAAACAATGATATTTACAGTTAAAGAGACAGAAGCAGTTGTTAAAGGTCAAACTGCAGCATCATCTAACAAGCCTGCAATCGTAGATAACGACCTAAGAGTGATGGTGCCTCCATTCATTGAGCAAGGTGAAGAAATAGTAATTAACACTGAAGATATGACGTACCTTAAACGAAATGAAAAATGAGCTATAGCAGTCCACATATTAATACTATGCTGACAGCAGCAAGACAGGCTGGGAAAAAATTAGTAAGAGATTTTGGTGAGGTTGAGAATCTACAAGTTTCAATCAAAGGAGTTTCCGACTTCGTATCAGCAGCAGACATTCAATCAGAAAAAATTTTAATTAACGAACTTTCTAGGGCATATCCTGATTACGATATATTGGCTGAAGAAGCTGGGGAAATAAAAAATAGTAAAAATGACAATCCGTTAAAGTGGATAATTGATCCTTTAGATGGAACAACAAATTTTTTATTTGGAATACCTCACTTTGCCATAAGTATTGCTTTACAGAAAAATGGCGAAACCCTGTCTGGAATTGTTTACAATCCAATTACTGATGATCTATTTTGGGCAGTTAAAGGTAAGGGAGCTTTTTGTAACAATAAAAGATTAAGAGTATCAGTTAGAGAAAAATTTGGTAGCTGTACAATTGGTACAGGAATACCCCACAAAGGGCTTAAAGACCATGAGGAATACTTAGTTGGTTTAACAAAGATAATGGAAAATGCAGCTGCTATAAGAAGATTTGGTACAGCTTCTCTTGATCTTGTTTATGTTGCAGCAGGAAAATTTGACGGATTCTGGGAAAAAAATTTAAAAATTTGGGATATTGCTGCTGGTGCATTAATCGTTACTGAAGCTGGTGGTAGAGTAACAGATTTTAGAGGAATGAATGGATATTTAGAAAGTGGCAATATAGTCAGTTCTAATTTTAAAATCCACGATGAATTACTTAGACTAATTAAGATTTAGACCAAACCTTTTAAGCATTTTTTTTTCAACTTTGAGAAAATAGTTAAATTGTCCAAATGGAATAGCTACAATGATTAATAAAACCTGATAAACAACAAAAACAGACAAAATTCTCACAGGCCAAAAAACTAGGGGTGACATGTTTACTAGATCCATGTTAAATGCGTTAACAACATACTGAGATACATATAATGATAATGATCCAGTTATTGCGAATACCAGCATTACGCAGATAAACTGTGAATCAGATGAAATCAAAAGTCGCTTATATATTGATTTTTTTGTCATTCTTTGATTATTTTTCTTTAAAATAGAGATTGATTTATCCGATCTTATAAGCTATTTAAGCGGAAATAAATATACATTATGAAAAAAAATACACATCCAGATTACCATACCATCAATGTCGTAATGACTGATGGAACAAAATTTGAAACTAAATCAACATGGGGTAAAGAGGGTGATACTATGACACTTGATATTGATCCAGCATCTCATCCAGCATGGACTGGTGGAGCTCAGAAAGTTCAAGATAAAGGTCAAGTAAGTAAATTTAATAAAAGATTTAGTAACCTTAAAACTTCTTAAATCAATTTTACTTGAGTATCCCCAACTACTCATAAATAATAATCATCTATGAAGGCTATATTGTTTGATAACTATGGTGACTCTTCAGTCATGTATTGTGGAGAAATTGAACAACCAGAAATAAATGAAGATGAAGTTTTAATTAAAGTTGCTGCAGCGGGTATTAATAGGCCTGATATATTACAAAGGCAGGGCAGTTACCCACCTCCTGCAGGAGCATCAAAAATCTTAGGATTAGAAGTCTCAGGTAAAATTATTAAAATAGGCAAAAACATTAGTTTAGACTTTTTAAATAAAGACGTATGCGCATTAGTGACTGGAGGAGGATATGCAGAATATGTTAAAACTACAGTTTCTACAGTTCTACCTTTGCCTAAAGGAATCAATATTATTGAAGCCGCTGCTATTCCCGAAACTTTTTTTACAGTATGGACAAATTTATTTGACTCAGGATCATTAAAAAAAAATGAGACTTTATTAATTCATGGTGGAGCAAGTGGAATTGGTATTACTGCAGCATTAATTGCTAAAGCTATGGGTATAAAATTTGTAGCTACAGTAGGCTCAGAAAAGAAAAGAAAATTCTTAGATAGTATTGGAAGCGATTTAACAATTAATTATAAGGAAGACGATTTTGAAAAATTAATAAAGGACAAATTGTCTGGTGTAGATGTAATTCTTGACATGGTTGGTGGAGAGTATTTTCAAAAGAATATAAATATTCTCAATAAATTTGGAAGATTAATTAATATAGCTTATTTACAAAGCCCTTTGATAAAAGCAAATTTACTGCCAATCATGCTCAAAAGGCTGATAGTTACAGGATCCACTCTTAGGGTAAGATCAGATGAAGAAAAGGCAGTAATTAGAGACTCTCTCATATCAAATGTTTGGCCCTTGTTTGAAAAAAAATCTATAAATTTAGTTATAGATAAAAAATTTAATTTTGATGATGTAAAAAAAGCCCATGAATACATGGAAAAAAACCAAAATATAGGCAAATTGGTCTTAAAAATCTAGTATCTGCTTTTAAAAGGAAACAAATTCCAATATAAGGTTTTTTTGAATTTAATTTAGGATCCCATTATGACATTACCTCTGATGCCCAAAGCAACTGCAATATGGCTAGTAGAAAATACAGCATTAACTTTTAAACAAATTGCTGATTTCTGTGGCATGCACGAGCTAGAAATAAAAGGTATTGCAGATGGAGAAGTTGGAATGGGAATTAAAGGTTTAAATCCTATTAGCACTAATCAACTGACAAAAGAAGAAATAGACAAAGCAGCCAATGACCCTGAACACTCGCTAGAATTAATTCAAAACGAAATCACTATTCAAACTGAAAGAGATCCTAAACAAAAAAAATATACCCCGTTATCTAAAAGACAGGAAAGACCAGATGCTATTTCTTGGCTTTTAAGAAATCATCCTGAACTTAAAGACTCCCAAGTAGCAAAATTAGTTGGTAGTACAAAAAATATGGTTGTTTCTATTAAAAATAAAACAAATTGGAATATGTCGAACATCAGGCCACAAGACCCAGTGGGATTAGGCCTTTGCAAGCAGGTTGATCTTGATGAGGCATTAGAAAAAGCTGAAAGATCTCAAAAAAGAGCTGCAAAGAAAAAATTAAAAGAAGAAAAGATTTTGCAGCAACAAAAGCAGGAAGAGCTTCAATCAAAGATTGATGCAGAAGTATCGTCAAATCCTGAAGGATAAACATTTCTTATATTAATGAAAAAAAAACCATTAATAAGCGTTATCATGGGTAGTAAATCTGATTGGCCTACAATGAAACATGCTACTACGATTTTAGAAGAATTTAAAATACCTCACGAGGTAAAAATAGTTTCTGCTCATAGAACCCCAAAGAGAATGAGTAGCTTTGCAAATAGCGCAGAAAAAAGAGGAATAAAAATTATAATATCTGGTGCTGGTGGCGCTGCTCATCTGCCTGGCATGACTGCCTCTCACACAAATATTCCAGTGCTCGGTGTACCTATTAAATCAAAACAACTAGATGGAATTGACAGTCTTCTATCAATTGCTCAAATGCCAAAAGGAATTCCTGTGGGTACTTTAGCTATAGGTGAAGCTGGTGCAGCTAATGCAGCCTTATTAGCCATCTCAATATTAGGGCTTAGCAATAAAGCTATTAATGCGAAATATTCAAAATGGCGACTAAACCAGACGAAAAGAGTTTCACTTAAGCCATAATCAATGAAAAAAAAAATTAAAGTTGGAATTATTGGTGGCGGTCAATTAGGGATGATGCTTGCTGAGGCATCATCAAAATTAAATATAGTGCCTTTAATATATTCAAATACTAAAGATTCTCCTGCAGCAAAGGTCGCAAAAACATACTACGGTGATTTTAATGATGATAAAAAAATAAGAAAATTTATCAGCAAAGTAGATTTAATAACCTATGAATTTGAAAATATTCCAACTAGTTCTTTGAAAATAATTGAAAAATCAATACCTATTTTTCCGCCAATAAGTGCTTTAAAAATTACCCAAGATAGGGTGAAAGAAAAAAAATTTTTTAAAGATAATAATATTCCTTGTGCTAAAACTCTAATCTTAAAAAAAATATCAGATCTTCAGAAAATAAAAAAAGAAGTACTTTATCCATCAATTATAAAAACTACTCGACTTGGCTATGATGGAAAGGGACAGTTTAGTTTTAAAAATTATTTAGAATTAGAAGCGAGTTGGTATAAGCTAGAGAAAACTACCTGTATTATTGAAGAAAAAATTAATATAAAAAAAGAAATATCAATTATTGGAGCAAGAACTCCCTCTGGAGAAATAAAAGTATATCCGTCTTTTAATAATATTCACAAAAATCATATACTTGATATTACAAAGCTACCTTCTCGCACTAATAAAAAAACTGAAAAATTAGCAATAGATTATACAATTAGAATATTAAAAAAATTAAGATATGTAGGCATTTTGTGTGTAGAATTTTTTATAGATAAAAATGGAAAACTCGTTGCTAATGAGATGGCTCCAAGAGTCCATAACTCAGGACATATAACAATTGAAGCTTGTTTAACTAGTCAATTTGAACAACATCTTAGGGCAATTACTAACCAATCACTAGGTAAAGTAGATTTAATCAAGCCCGCTATAATGAAAAACCTTATCGGTAATGATATTAACAATACTCAACTTATTAAATCAAAAAAAATGTTCAGTAATTTTAATAAATCAAAGTTGTATAATTATAAAAAAGCAAAGGTAAAAAGTGGCCGTAAAATGGGTCACATTACTTTTATCTGATAAATAAAAGTTAAAAGAATTTTGAAAATGTTTTTTTAATATTGTTTTTAAATATTCCTATTTTCATAGATCTTTTAAAACATTTTTTCATGTAATCTTTTGTTTTTGTATTATCTAAAGACTCATCATTTAGCCAAAATAAGGTTGTAGGTACAATAACACTCATTAAAATAAATCTTTTTGTGTAATAATTAAAATCAATAGACTTATCCTCAATTAGTCTCCAAAATTTGTCTGATACATTATAAATTGACTCAGGTGTAACAGCCATTGACTCATAAGTTTTTAAAAAATTTACCAACTTATTTACAATTAATTTGTCATTAAATTGATTTAAATAAGACATCAAAATTTCTTCAAGTCTCTCTTGAGTTTTTAAATGTTCAAACTGATCTTTGTTAGGTATAGAGATATTTTCTAATGATTGAGCAATATAAAAAGCGGTTAAGTCTCTAAGCCCTAAAGGAAAATTAGCACTCCACACTGCCTCACTTGAACTACTTTCTTCTATAACATTCAAATAATTAGACTCAGACCAGTTCTTATCAGTTAAACTTAATAAAAATTCTTCTAAAAGTGTGTTTTTCTCAATATTTTTACTCATTTTTTTCTATTTATTAAGTAGACATAATTATATGTCAGTGTTAAAAGACCAGCAATTAATTAACAGATGTTCCTTAGGAGGACAATACCATAGTTGAAGTAAGCGTAAAAGATAACAATGTTGAAGGTGCTCTTCGCATTCTTAAGAAAAAAATGCAGCGTGAAGGTATCTTTAAAGAAATGAAGATGCGCTCTCACTTTGAAAAGCCAAGCCAAAGAAAACTTCGAGAAAAAGCTGAGAATATTAGAAGATCGAGAAAAAACGCTAGAAGAAAAATTTTTGGCTAATTTATAAAGATTTTACAATACCTTCTACCATTTTTTTGGCATCAGAAAATAACATCATAGTATTATCTCTGTAAAATAATTCATTATCGACACCAGCATAACCAAGCCCTCTTCCTCTTTTTACAAAAAGGACAGTGTTTGCTTTTTCAACATCTAGAATCGGCATACCAAATATGGGGCTGGCAGGATCGGTTTTAGCAATTGGATTAGTGACGTCATTGGCTCCTATTACAAAAGCTACATCTGCTTGCGCAAATTCCGAGTTTATATCTTCTAATTCGAAAACATCTTCATATCCTACACTTGCTTCTGCTAATAAAACATTCATATGCCCAGGCATTCTTCCAGCAACGGGATGGATTGCAAAACTAACTTTCACACCATGATTTTTTAATGCATCAGTCATTTCTTTTACAGTATGCTGGGCTTGCGCAACTGCCATACCATAACCAGGAACAATTATTACTGAACTAGCATTTTTCATTATAAATGCAGCATCATCAGCACTTCCCTCTTTTACTGGTCTTTGTTCTTTTGTGGAGGCGCCATCTTCAGCAGTTGCCTCTGCACCAAATCCACCCAATATAACACTGATGAAGGATCTATTCATAGCTGCACACATAATATATGAAAGTATAGCTCCTGATGAACCTACTAATGCACCTGTAATAATTAATGCAGAGTTTTGCAGTGTAAATCCAATACCTGCTGCCGCCCAACCTGAATATGAGTTAAGCATAGATACAACAACTGGCATATCGGCGCCACCAATTGGTATAATGATCAAAAAACCAATTAAAAAAGATAAAGCAATAACTATCCAAAATATGTTTTGCCCTTGGTCAATACAAAGATAAGTAACGCCAGCAATGATAATTAATCCGATTAATAAATTTAGTAAATGCTGTCCTTTAAAAACAATAGGGGCACCAGACATAATTCCTTGAAGTTTTGCAAAAGCAATAACTGAACCAGAAAATGTAATTGCGCCAACAACGGCTCCAATAGATAATTCAACAATACTAAGTGTTTTAATTTGATTAGCTTTATTATCGAAAATTCCAAATGCGGTTGGGTCATAAAATGCAGCAACAGCAACGAATACTGCCGCTAATCCAACAAGACTATGAAAAGCAGCAACGAGCTGGGGCATATCTGTCATCGCAATACGCTTAGCTATTATAGCTCCTATAATTCCACCAATAATTATGGCGACAACAACCAAAATTGCATCAGTTGATCGAGCAGCCAGATCTTGAATTATCTCTGTGGCGAATAAAGTAGCAATGACTGCTATAGCCATTCCAGCCATTCCTAATAAGTTTCCAGTTCTAGAGCTATCAGGAGAAGATAAACCCCTAAGCGCCGTTATAAATAAAACTCCAGAAATTACATACGCTACCGCAACTAGGTTAACTAACATTTATTGGTCCTCTTTTTTTGATTGCGGTTTTTTCTTAAACATTGCTAGCATTCTCTGCGTAACTAAAAATCCACCAAAGATATTTACAGATGCCAATACAACTGCAAAGAAACCAAATCCTTTTGCAAAAAATGAATCTCCCGAGCTCGCAACTAATGCATATAGACCACCGACGATAATAACTGATGAGATTGCATTGGTTACAGCCATCAAAGGAGTATGCAATGCTGGCGTGACACTCCAGACAACGTAATAACCAACAAATATTGACAAAATAAATATAGTTAGTCTAAAGATATTTGGGTCTATTGCTGCTTCCATTTATATAAATTCCTTATGTATAAATGCACCATCTTTTGTTAGTGCTGTGTTAACGATAATTTCATCTTCCCAATCAATATTTAAATCATTAGTTTCACTGTCGAATAAAATTGTCATAAAATTAAGTAAGTTTTTTGAGTATAAAGAAGATGCATCTTGTGAAATATCTGAAGCAAAATCTGTAGCACCAATTATACTCACCCCATTAACTACAACGGTCTCTCCTGGTTTTGAAAGTTCACAATTTCCACCACTTTGAGCAGCTAAATCCATGATAACTGATCCAGGTTTCATTGACTTAACATTTGCTTCAGTTATCAATGTTGGTGCTTTTTTTCCAGGAATTAAAGCCGTACAAATAGCAATATCTTGGTTACTTAAAGTGCTAGCAATTAATTCAGCTTGCTGCTTTTTAAAATCTTCACTCATTTCTTTTGCATATCCACCAGCAGTTTCTGCATCTTTAAGTTCATCACTTTCAACTATTACAAATTTACCACCTAGACTTTCAACTTGCTCCTTAGCAGCTAGCCTTACATCAGTCGCCGAAACCACAGCTCCCAATCTTTTTGCAGTTGCAATCGCTTGCAGACCAGCAACGCCAGCTCCAAACACCATAACTTTCGCTGGTGCTATAGTGCCAGCAGCTGTCATCATCATTGGCATTGCTTTATTAAAATTACTTGATGCTTCTATGACGGCTTTATAACCGGATAAATTTGATTGTGAGGACAGAACATCCATTGATTGTGCTCTGGTTATTCTTGGCATCCACTCCATAGCAAAAGTGGTTATATTTTTGTTACGAAGTTCATCAATTAAATCTCTATTATTATATGGATCTAACATTGCTATAAGCAATGATCCATCTTTATATTTAGCAACTTCCGATGATAATGGTTTTCCTACTTTTAAAATAATATCTGCTGAGGAAGACTCATCTGAAATTGATGCTCCTACTTCCTTATATAAATCATCACCAAAATTAGATCTTACGCCTGCTGATGGTTCAATAATTACATCATGGCCCATGCTTATGAATTTTTTTACAGAATCTGGTGTTGCAGCAACTCTATTTTCGTTATTTATTTCTTTAGGGATAAAAATTTTCATTTGTAAGTGATTAAACTAGAAAAATAGCCATAAGAACTAGAACAAGAATTATTAGTACACTTGATCTAAAGACCATTTTTTGGAATAAATTATATGTTTTTTTTTGCTCTTCAGTATCCATATTTGTTTCTTTAAGAAATAGCCATAATATTCAAAAAGTCCAATTTTAACAGGTTTTTTTATGTTTTAATCAGCTTTAGCTGGATTTGAATGATCCCAGTCAGTAACTAATGCTCTTAAAGCACTAATTAGCGCAAGCGGTTGATCAACCATTATATGATGATGAGCTTCTGGGATGGCAATAATAGGGGTTTTTTTATTTGTTAACTCACGCATATATTTGCTAGCACTTTCTGAAAATAGCATAGATTTCTCACCTCTGAATACTGCAACTCTACATTCAAGACGTGCCAATTTTTCACTAAGAATGGCCTGCCTTTCTCTAAAACCATCAGTATTAAAGATCTTCATATATGATGGATCAAATTTCCATGTCCATCCCTCGTCAGTTTTTCTCAGGGATTTTTCAGCTATGTAATCCATTATATAGTCCAGTGAATTTCCTTGAGATGGAACTAATCTAAATCTAGATTTAGCTTCATCAATTGATTGATATGTTTTATTGGCTTTAATTTTTAAATCAAACTTATCTGGGATTTCGGAAGGAGGCAAGATTGCAGTATCTACAATTACCAACCCGTATAATTCATTTTTAAATTGAGACGCCGCAATTACTGAGCACATACCTCCTAGGCTGTGGCCAACAATAATTGGTTTATTTAATTTTTCATACTTAGCTATTTCAACTATCTCCTTACCCCATAATTCTGAGGCATAATTTTCTCTCCAATCACTATCCCCCATTCCGCTCAAATTCATAGCAATTACTCTATGTGTCTTTGCAAAATATGGAGCTATAAAACTCCACCAGTGTGCGTGTGCCATTCCACCATGAACAAAAAGAATTCCAGGTTTATTTTTTTCTCCCCAGGCTAAATAATTTATATTTACTCCATCTACTTTTAATGATTGAACAGAGGGTTTCAATTCAAGGGCTTCATTAAACCATTGCGGGGAATCAATACTTTTCATAATTAATCCTATTACTTATTTTCTAAAATTTTTTCAATTTCATTTTTAATTGTGTCTGGTTTTAACTCAGGAATACTATGAGCAACATTATCAACTTCTACTAATTTTGAATGTTTTATATCACTGTTTAATTGATAGGAATGTATTTTATTAGGTGTAACGGTATCTTCTTTGCCAGTCATAATAGTAATTGGAATTGTAAGTTGACTATAAAGTCTATGTTGCAACTCAAGAGCATCTCTTAAATTTAGAGCATCATAAGTATAAGATCGTAAATTTTTTGGTCTTAGCGTAAGTGCCGAGCTAGTATTATTAATGTAGTTAGTTGGTGCCTTGTTATTTGGAAAATTTGAGTCTGCACTAGAGTCAATCGTCATTTTTCCATAAACCATTGCATAAGTATTTGTAAATAATTTACCATAAATTGGGTTTGATATAATTCTGAAAGGTAGCCATGGTTTTCCTTTTTTCCAAGGATGTGAGGCCGTATTTACCACTAACAAGCCTTCTATTTCATTCTCATATTGAATAGCATATGATAGTGCTAATGCCCCACCGTACGAGTGGCCAACTATTAATGGTTTTTCGTTTGTTATACTCTTTATTAATTCTCTAATTAGTTGTGCTTGGAGTTCTAGTCTTTTCGAAGAAATATCTTTGATTGGATCACTATAACCCATACCAGGTCTATCTACGCTAATTACGGTATAGTTTTTCTGCAGAGTATTTTTAAGTTTTTTGAACTGTTGTTGATTTGCAGGCTGTGAATGTAATAAAACTACTACTGGCCCATGGCCTATAATTTGATAGTGCAATCTAATGTTATTAATTATTTTAAATTGTCCAACTGGTGGATGATTTTTTTCAATTTGAGATACAGAATACTGTGTATATCCGTAGGGAACACCTATCAATAGTGACAGGGCAAGAAAAATATTCATAAAATAGGTGACTAGCCCTGCCGGGCTTTCATTCTTGGATTCAATTTGTTAATAATATAAAGTTTACCTTTACGTTTGATTAACTTGTTATTTCTATCTCTAGTTTTCAGATTTTTAAGAGAACTTCTTACTTTCATAAATATCTATTCTGCAACAGTCGTAGCTGCTTCTGCTTCTTCTATTTTTTTGAGCCTCACTTTATGCTTTCTAATATTATTCTTTCTAGAACGCATTTTATTTAGCTTAGCTTCACGAATTTTATTTGGTTTTTTCATTATATCTTCGAGTTTTTTACAGTAGCATGATAAAAAAGACAACTGTTATTCTCCATTATTTTACGTCTGATAAAGGTTTAATTTGCTTGGTATTTTTGGAAAATACTCTGATTGTTTAATTGTATATGGTGGGCACGGTTGGGATCGAACCAACAACCCCCACGATGTCAACGTGATGCTCTACCACTGAGCTACGTGCCCTCTTATCAATAAGTATTAATTTAATTAGAATATGATATCAATCTTTAAACTCTTTGATAAGTAACTCTTCAATAATCTTATTAACTTTTAACTTTTCAGTGTTAAAAATATATTCAGGGCAAATGGGCTTTTCATAAGCACTGTCAATGCCTGTAAAGTTTTTAATTTGACCTGATCTTGCTTTCTTATAAAGCCCTTTAGGATCTCTTTTTTCTGCAACTTTAATAGGAACATCAACAAAAACTTCTTTGAATTCGTCTTTTTCAAACATGTTTCTTGCCATTTCCCGCTCAGCTCTAAATGGAGAAATAAATGCCGCAAGAACTATTATACCAGCATCAACCATTAATTTTGCAACTTCACTTATTCTTCTAATATTTTCTACTCTATCCGTATCTGTAAAACCTAAATCTTTATTTAATCCATGTCTGATATTGTCACCATCTAATATGTATGTACGTTTACCTTGCTCATGAAGTCTTTTTTCAAGAGCATTAGCAATAGTAGACTTGCCTGAACCACTTAAACCTGTGAACCATATCAATTTACTTTTATGTCCATTTAAAATTTGTCTTGAAGTTTTATTAACATCAAGTTTTTGGTTATAAATATTTTGAGATCTTCGCAATGAAAAATTGATCATACCAACTGCAATAGTCTGATTTGTTAGTCGATCGATTAATATGAAGCTTCCCATAGATTTATTATTTGAATATTCTTCAAATATAATTGTTTTATCTAAATTTATTTCTGCGACACAAATATCGTTTAGCTCAAGAGTTTTGCCTGGTAATTTTTCAAAAGAATTAACATTAATTTTATGTTTAATGTTTGTAATCTGAACTCCAGCCATTTGATGTCCAATTTTTATCAAATGTGATCTACCCAAAAGCCCGGGGGTACTGCTCATCCAAACTAAATTGCACTGAAATTGGTTACTAATTTCACACGGCTCATTGCTTCCAACTAACACATCACCCCTAGAGATATCCAATTCCTTATCTAATGTAACTGTTACAGCAGTATTTTTAGATGCAACTTGACTCTTCTTTCCACTTACAATTAATTCTTTGATTTTAGCCCGAGTTCCTTGTGGCAATATGTTAACTACATCGCCTTTTTTAATCTTTCCTGATACAATCGAACCTGAAAAACCTCTAAAATCAGAACTCGTTCTATTTACCCATTGGATTGGTAGCCTTAATTTTTCTTTTATAATGCCACTCTTAATTTTTATATTCTCAAGCGTCTTGAAGATAGACTTGCCTTTATACCATGGCATTTTTTTGGACTCATTTACAATATTTTCCCCATTTAAAGCAGAAATTGGAATTGAAATTATTTTTTTGAAACCAAAGTTTGAAACTAACTTTTTATAATCATCAACAATTTGCTGGTAATCGTTCTCTTTGTAATGAATCAAATCCATTTTATTAATTGCTAGAATAATATTTTTTATGCCCATCAAAGAACAAATATATGAATGACGTTTTGTTTGTGTCATCAATCCATTTCGTACATCAACAAGAATAATTGCTGCATCTGCCGTTGATGCTCCAGTTATCATATTTCTAGTATATTGTTCATGGCCAGGAGTATCAGCTACAATAAACTTTCTTTTTGCAGTTGCAAAATATCTGTAAGCAACATCAATCGTTATACCTTGTTCTCTCTCTGCAGCCAGACCATCCACTAATAGAGCAAAATCAATATCTTCTCCCTGAGTTCCAGATTTTTTAGAGTCATTTTTTAATGAAGTTATCTGATCATCAAATATTAGCTGAGACTCAAATAACATGCGTCCTATTAAAGTGCTTTTTCCATCATCTACACTTCCACAAGTAATAAATCTAAGAGTTTTTAGAGAACTTTGTTTTTTTAAAAACTTGTTTATAGATATATTTTTAGGAGCTTGTAACTGCATTTTAGAAATATCCCTCAACTTTTTTCTTCTCCATTGAAGCAGACTCATCATTATCAATTAATCTACCTTGTCTCTCACTTACTCTAGAATTTAATATTTCTAATATTATTGAGCTTAAGTCGGAAGCATCAGACTCCATTGCATTTGTAAGAGGGTAGCAGCCAAGAGTTCTAAATCGTACTTTTTTAATTTGAATTTTATCATCTTTTTCAAATTGAAACCTATTGTCGTCAACCATTAAAATCCCACTTTTCCTAACAACTACAGGTCTGGGCGCGGCAAAATATAGAGGTACTATTTCAATATTTTCTCGATAAATATATTCCCAAATATCTAATTCCGTCCAATTAGAAAGAGGGAAAGCTCTTATACTCTCACCTTTATTTTTTCTACCATTATATAAGTTCCATACTTCAGGCCTTTGATTTTTTGGATCCCATCTATGAAAAGAGTCTCTAAATGAAAATATGCGTTCCTTTGCTCTACTTTTCTCCTCATCGCGTCTTGCACCTCCAAATGCTACATCAAATTCCATTTCATCTAATGCTTGCTTAAGTGCAAAAGTTTTCATTATTTCAGTGTGTTTTTTTGAGCCAGAATCAAAAGGATTAATATTCATTTTAACTCCCTCCTGATTCTTGTGAATTAATAACTTCATTCCAGTTTTTTTTGCTATTTGATTTCTAAATTCATACATCATTTTAAACTTCCATCCGGTATCCACATGTAGCAATGGAAATGGTGGAACGTTTGGATAAAAAGCCTTAAGAGCTAAATGCAACATAACTGCACTATCTTTGCCAATGGAGTAAAGCATTACGGGATTTTCTGACTCTGAAAGAACTTCTCTAATAATGTGAATGCTTTCGCTTTCAAGGTAGTCCAAATGAGATAATTCACTATTTTTAAAATTTAAATCTGTTTTAGAGACAGTTTTGTTTTCTCTAAAATATTCTTGATAAGCTGAGGCAGGAAATATTCCTAAATTACTCTTGGACCTTACAATTATTTGCTCAATATTATTTGTATCTAAATCCCTAAAATAGCTTACTAAAATTCCTGTAGGAATAAGACAAACATTCTTATTATTATCTTTAACTAAAGCTGTAATACATTTTTTTATAAAAGTTAATGATATTTGTTTTTTATTTAACCAAAACCATTTTCTTCCAGACCTACCATCATTCGCCATTATCGTATATAAGTCTTTTTGTACTTTATATAATTGAATAATATAAATTGAATCTCTTCTTTTTTTTGAAATCAAGACTTGATTACTGATAACCTCTTTCTTTAAAG
>ERZ802830.2955-NODE-2955-length-14832-cov-6.16681_pt1 | contig 14832 bp, 15 predicted proteins | sample MGYA00345654_ERZ802830 | MGnify/ENA primary metagenome ERZ802830 (study PRJEB30503, sample SAMEA104212375) | marine metagenome | biome: Westerlies Biome; feature: [SRF] surface water layer (ENVO:00010504) within the epipelagic zone...; material: water... | reverse complement strand
TCAAAGCGGTTAGAAATGCTATTACGAGTGTTGAAGGAAGAATATTAAAAAAACATATGAAAGAATGTGTTAAAGAAGCATTAAGTGATGAAAAGGGTTTTGACGATAAAGTTGAGGAAGTGCTAAAAACCCTAAGAAGGTAACTAATTCTCTGTTCAAATCTACTCCACAGTAACTGATTTTGCTAAATTTCTTGGCTGATCTATGTCTGTGCCTCTAAGCAAGGCAACCTCATAGGAAAGCATTTGCAATGGTATCGTATAAATAATTGGTGTAAGCAAAAAGTCACATTTAGGCATATTGATCAACTTTCCGGATTTCAACTCTATTGAAATTGATGGATCTGAGAAAACATAAAGCGTTCCACCTCTTGCTTTTACCTCTTCAAGATTGGATACAAGTTTTTCTGCAATTTCACTTTCAGGACATAAAGCAACCACTGGCATGTTTTCATCAATAAGAGCTAGAGGTCCATGTTTTAGTTCTCCCGCTGGATATGCTTCTGCGTGAATGTAAGATATTTCTTTAAGTTTTAACGCGCCTTCTTTGGCTATTGGATAGAAAATTCCTCTACCTAAAAATAAGGCGTTATCTTTGCTAGCTACTTCGGGTGCTATGTCCATAATTAAATCTTTCAATTGTAATGTTTCATTAATTATTTCAGGCAACTGCCTTAATGCTGTTACAACTCTTTTTCTTAGCATTGGATTTTTTCCTCTGCTTTTAGCAAGCGATAAAGCTAAGAGCATTAAGCCTACTAATTGTGTTGTGAAGGCTTTGGTTGATGCTACTCCTATTTCAGGGCCTGCATTTGTATATAGTGAATAATTTGACTCTCTTGCAATAGAACTTGTTGGAACATTACAAATGGTAAGTGTTGATAGGTAGTCTTTTTCTTTTGCATAATTTAGTGCTGCAAGAGTATCTGCAGTTTCCCCAGATTGAGAAATTGTTACTAAGAGTGCGTCTTCATCAACATGAGGATTCCTATATCTATATTCTGAAGCATAATCAGTTTGCGTAGGAAGTTCAGAAATTGCAGAAAACCAATTTGCAGCAACCCTTGCAGCATGAAGACTGGTTCCACAAGCTACTATTTGTATTCTTTTAACTTGGCTTAATGTTTCAGACGAGCCAATTCCAAAAATATTATCTAAGACATCCTCTCCACCAATTCTTCCATCAAGAGTGTTTAGAATGGCATTAGGTTGTTCATATATTTCTTTTTCCATAAAATGCTTAAAATCACCCTTAGATGTAGCCTCATTTGAGATATCAATTTGTGTCACTTCTCTATCGACTTCTTGCATGGAGGAATCATAAATTTTGTAACTCTCTGCTGAAATATTTGCAACATCTCCGTCTGACAAAAAAATAAATTTATTTGTTAATTGCCCTATAGCCAATGGATCTGACGCGGCCAAAATCTCATTGTCTCCAAGACCAAGAAGAAGAGGTGATTTATTTCTAGCAAGAATAACATTTTTATCATTTTCTAGATCAATTGCAGCTATTGCATATGCACCCTCAAGCTTTTCAATTGTCTTGTACATTGCGTCTAGCATTAAGTTATCTTTATTTAAAAAATAATCTAGCATATGGGCAATTAGTTCAGAGTCTGTTTGGGAATCGAAGCAATACCCCTCTTCTTTTAGAAAATCTTTTAGATCTAAATAATTTTCTATAATGCCGTTATGAACGATATAAACTCTTTCATTGGACATATGCGGATGAGCATTCTCTTCGCTAGGCTCTCCATGAGTTGCCCATCTTGTATGAGCAATACCAAGTTTGCTTTTTGGTTTTTGATCAATCATTTTTTCTTCGAGAAGACTAACTTTGCCCAAAGTTCTTAAATGAGTAATATTTTTATTCTGATGTAAGGCAATTCCAGCAGAATCATAGCCTCTGTATTCCATTTTATGAAGGCCTTGTACTAGTAATTTACCAACATTTCTTGATGAAGCTGCCGCAATAATACCGCACATATTTAATCCTTTTTCTTAGACCAATTTTCTTTATTTTCTTGTTTCGCCCTTCCAAAACCCAAGGCATTATCTGGAACATCCTTTGTGATTACAGAACCTGCTGCAACTGTTGAATTTGATCCAATTGTTACAGGAGCAACCAAAGCTGAATTACTTCCGATAAAACTTTCGCTACCTATAGATGTTTTATGTTTATTTTTTCCATCATAATTACATGTAATTGTTCCTGCACCAATGTTAGTATTTTTGCCAATATCAGTGTCACCCAAGTAGGTCAGATGATTTGCTTTAGATTTAGACCCAACAACAGTATTTTTAGTTTCAACAAAATTCCCTACTTTTGCTTTATCCTCAATTAGGCTTCCTTCTCTTAATCTTGCATATGGTCCAATTACACAATCATTACCAATTTTTGCGCTATCTATATGTGAAAAAGGTTCTATTTTTGAATTGTTGCCTATTCTTACATCCTTTAAAATTGTGTTTGCTCCAATATGAACATTGTCACCAAGAGAGATGCTACCCTCTAATATTACGTTTGAGTCTATATAACAATCTTTACCAACTTCTACGTTTCCTCTTATATCAATTCTTGAAGAATCAACAATTGTTACGCCCATTTCCAGAAGTTCTTTTGCTTTCATGTCCCTATTAATTTTTTCAAGTTGTTCTAATTCTAATTTATCATTTGCGCCTTTAACTTCTTCGTAAGATGCCTGATATGTTCTTATTTTAATACCTTTTTTAGAAATTATGGAAACTAAATCAGTTAAGTAATATTCTTCAGAAGCATTATTATTAGTTATTCTTTTAAGACCATCCTTAAGAATATCACTTGAAACACACATCACTCCCGTAAAAACCTCATTAATACTTTTTTCTTCTTGGGAAGCGTCTTTCTCTTCTACTATACAAAGTGCGAATCCATTTTTATCTTTTTTAACTCTTCCGTAACCATAGGGATCTTTTAGATGTGTTGTTAATATTGAAAAACCATCAGATGATTTGTTTATTAGATCTTCAAGTGTTTTCTGTTTAATAAGCGGAACATCTCCGTAAAGTATTAAAACCTTTGAAGCACCTTGGTAATTTTGCATGCCGCACTTAACTGCATCTCCTGTTCCAAGAGCTTTTTCTTGAATACTATACGAAATATTAAAACCATATTTTTCAGACTCATTTATGATAGATTCTTTTTGATAGCCCACAACAAGTGTAATTTCACTACTAATCTCAGCTGCAGTAGCGCAAATTTTTTTTAACATAGAAATGCCGCCAATCTTTTGCAAAGATTTTGCTTTATCTGATTTCATTCTTGAGCCCTCTCCGGCAGCAAGAATTATGGTATGTATACTCAAATTTTTTCTTGTTAAAAGACTACCTTACTGGTTTTTTCTAAGTTTTTGAATAGTTTTAAGTCTAGCGACTGCCTCTGCCAATTGAGAAGCTGCTTTAGCATAATCAATAGATGAATCTTTATCAGCTAAATTTTGCTCAGCTGTTTCTTTAGCTTTTATAGCTTCTGCTTCATCAAGACTATCAGCTCTTTCTGCAGTGTCGGATAAAACTGTTACTAAATCCGGTTGTACTTCCAAAAACCCACCAGAACAAAAAAAGGCTTCTTCTTCATTGCCATTTTGAACTCTTACTGGGCCTGGTGCTAAACCAGTAAGCAATGGAGTATGGCCAGGCGCTATACCAAGTTCTCCCAGAGATCCGGTTGCAAAAACCATTGTGGCTTCTCCTGAGTAAATCTCTTCACTTGAAGAAACAATATTAATTTTAATCGTGCTCATTTCTATAAAGTTTTTGCTTTCTCAACTGCTTCTTCTATAGTACCAACCATATAAAATGCCTGTTCTGGTAAATCATCATAATCTCCAGCAAGAAGGCCTTTAAATGCTTTAATTGTGTCATCTAATGAGACATATTTCCCAGATGTACCAGTAAAAACTTCAGCAACAAAAAACGGTTGAGACAAAAATCTTTGTGCTTTTCTTGCTCGAGCTACCAATCCTTTGTCTTCTTCTGATAATTCATCCATACCTAAAATAGCAATAATATCTTTTAACTCATTATATCTTTGAAGAATTTTTTGAACCCCTTGAGCTACTTGGTAATGTTCATCGCCAACTACAAAAGGATCTAGCTGTCTACTTGTTGAGTCAAGAGGGTCCACAGCTGGATAGATGCCTAATTCTGATATTTGTCTAGATAAAACTACAGTTGCATCTAAGTGAGCAAATGTTGTTGCTGGGGATGGGTCCGTTAAATCATCTGCTGGCACGTACACCGCTTGAATAGATGTTATAGACCCTGTCTTGGTTGAAGTTATTCTTTCTTGAAGAGCTCCCATTTCTTCTGCTAAAGTTGGCTGATAGCCTACAGCAGAAGGCATTCTTCCTAACAATGCAGAGACTTCTACTCCCGCAAGTGTGTATCGATAAATATTATCGATAAATAGTAAAACATCCTTTCCTTCATCTCTAAATTTTTCAGCTATGGTTAGTCCTGTTAGAGCTACTCTTAATCTATTGCCAGGAGGTTCGTTCATTTGACCATATACCATAGAAACTTTTGATTCGCCTAACTTTTCAATATTAACAACCCCAGACTCTTGCATCTCATAATAGAAGTCATTCCCTTCTCTAGTCCTTTCGCCAACTCCTGCAAATACTGAAAGTCCTGAGTGTTGAAGAGCGATATTATTGATAAGTTCCATCATGTTGACTGTTTTTCCGACACCAGCACCTCCAAAAAGTCCAACTTTTCCACCCTTAGCAAAAGGACACATAAGATCAATAACTTTAATGCCAGTCTCTAAGATTTCATTGGATGCTGATTGATCCGTATAGCTAGGCGGTTTTTTATGAATAGGCATTTTTTCTTTTTCGCCTATCGGGCCTTTTTCATCTATTGGATTTCCGAGCACATCCATAATTCTACCTAATGTTTCTGGTCCAACTGGCACAGATATTGGAGCATTTGTTCTTGAAACACTTAGATCTCTTTTGAGTCCTTCTGTTGCACCCATTGCAATTGTCCTTACAACTCCGTCACCTAATTGCTGCTGAACTTCTAAAGTGGTGCCACTTTCGTCTATTAATAAAGCTTCATACACCTGTGGTATGTTTTCTTTATCGAATTCTACATCGATAACAGCTCCTATTATCTGTGTTACTAATCCGTTGCTCATAATTTTCTCCTTAAACTGCCGCTGCACCACCAACTATCTCAGAGAGCTCTTGAGTAATTGCTGCTTGTCTAACATTGTTATATAAAAGTTCTAATTCTTTGATAAGGTCGCCTGCGTTATCAGTAGCATTCTTCATAGCTATCATTTTTGCTGCTTGTTCACATGCATTATTTTCAACTACTGACTGATATACCAATGATTCAATATATCTTGTGAGGAGTCCCTCTAGTAATATTTTAGCTTCGGGCTCATAAATGTAATCCCAATGAGTAGATACAAGCTCGTCTCCTTCGCTAGGTGATAAAGGTATTAGTTGTTCTAGATTAGGTTGTTGCGTCATTGTGTTAACAAATATATTTGAGCATAAATAAGCTAAATCAATGTCTTGATTTTTATGCATATCTAGAACTACTTTTGTTAATCCTATCAAATCATCTGGGTTTGGTTTATCACCCAACTTTTCAGCAACTCCAACTATTTGCCCACCTACGGTTTTGAAAAAAGCTGATGCCTTTGATCCAATAATTGCGAAACATGATTCTATTCCGCTTGCATCTAGCTCTGCAGACTTTGCAATAACTTGCTTAAATAAATTGATATTAAGGCCTCCGCATAAACCCTTATCTGAAGATATAACTATAAAACAAGCTTTCTTTGGTTTTCTTTTTTCATAAAAAGGATGAGAGTATTCTGAATTTGCAGAGGCGATGTGAGCTATTAAATCTTTAATCTTAATTGAGTAAGGTCGACCTTCAAGCATGGTGTCTTGAGTTTTTTTCATTTTGCTTGCAGCAACCATCTCCATTGCAGAAGTTATTTTTTGCGTGCCTTTTATGCTCGCAATTTGTTTTCTTACTTCTTTTGTATTAGCCATATTTTATTGCTTAATAAGTTTGTGTTTTCTTAAAATCCTCTACAAGATCAACGAATTGTTTTTCGATATCATCATTCCAATCGCCGGTTGAATTAATTTGTTCTTCGAGTTCAGGCTTTTCTGAAGTTAAATATCCGTGAAGTGCTTCTTCAAATGCTAAAATTTTATCCACTTCGACATCTGTCATATATCCTTTGTCTGCTGCGAATAAACTTAAGGCTTGTTGAGCTACACTCATTGGCGCATACTGTTTTTGTTTTAACAATTCTGTAAAAGCCTTACCATTAGCAAGTTGCTGCTTTGTAGCTTCATCTAGATCAGAAGCAAATTGGGAAAAGGCTGCAAGTTCTCTATATTGAGCAAGTGCTGTTCTGACTCCGCCAGCTAATTTTTTCATAATTTTTGTTTGTGCTGATCCACCAACCCTAGATACCGATAAACCTGGATTAATTGCAGGCCTTATACCAGAGTTAAAAAGCTCTGTTTCTAAATATATTTGACCATCTGTAATAGAAATAACATTAGTTGGAACAAAAGCCGATACATCTCCTGCTAGCGTTTCAATAATGGGCAATGCTGTTAAGGATCCTGTTTTTCCTTTTACTTTGCCTCCTGTTATTTGCTCTACGTAATCTGCATTAACCCTAGCAGCTCTTTCAAGCAATCTAGAATGGAGATAGAAAACATCTCCAGGATATGCCTCTCTTCCTGGAGGTCTTTTTAGAAGCAAAGAAACTTGTCTGTATGCAACAGCTTGTTTTGATAAGTCGTCATAAACTATTAATGCATCCTCTCCTTTGTCTCTAAAATACTCACCCATTGAGCATCCGGCATATGCAGAAAGATATTGCATTGGAGCAGGATCAGCTGCGGTTGCTGAAACTACAATTGTGTGTTCCATTGCTCCATATTCTTCAAGTTTTCTAACAACATTGGCAACAGTGGATTGCTTTTGTCCAATTGCAACATATATGCATTTAACTCCAGTCCCTTTCTGATTAATAATGGCATCGATTGCAACAGCTGTTTTGCCAGTTTGCCTGTCGCCTATGATTAATTCTCTTTGTCCTCTCCCAATCGGGACCATTGCATCAACAGCCTTAAGCCCAATTTGAACTGGCTGATCAACCGACTGACGGGCAATAACACCAGGAGCTACAACTTCAACAGGAGCAAAACCTTCAGCCTTAATTTCACCCTTTCCATCAATTGGTTGTCCTAAAGTATTTACTACCCTACCAAGAAGAGCCTCACCAACTGGAACTTCAAGAATTTTGCCAGTACATATTGCTTTTTGACCTTCTACGAGTTCTAAATAATCTCCTAGTACAACAGCTCCCACCGAATCTTGTTCCAAATTAAGAGCCATTCCTCTAGTGCCATTCTCAAATTCTATGACCTCACCATACATGACATCACCCATCCCATGAATTCTTACAATTCCATCTGAAACGCTTACAATAATACCTTCGTTTTTTCTTTCTGCAGATAGATCAAGCCCAGATATTTTTTCTTTTAGGACGCTAGAGATTTCTGATGGATTTAGTTGACTCATTTTTTCACCTTAAAAATTTAATTGATTAATTAGTTTCTTGACTTTTCCTCTGATAGAAAGATCAAGAGTTTCATCACCTATCTTTATTGATAGGCCGCCCATAATGTTTGGGTCTTTTGAAAAAGATATGTTTGCATCCTTTCCATAAGAAGATTTTAATTTTTCTTCGATATTGATCTTGGCCTCATCGCTTGGATCTTTGGCAACAAAAACTTTTATAGATTTTTGTTTGTTATGTTTTTCAAGCAACTGCTGATAAATTTCAGAAATTGAAGAAATTAAATTTAATCTCTTATTCTCAGCCAAAAGTTTTAGTAGGGTTTTCGATGAGGTATTAACTGTGTCATCAAAGAGGTTAATTATTTTTTCTGAGACTTCATTTCTAGAATATGTTGGGTTTTCGATTAATGCTGCAACTTCATTGGTTTGAGATACGACCGCCATTGTTTTTAAGTTTTCAGATGTTTCCTCCATGGTATCTAAATCAAGAGATGCTTCAAATAAAGCCTTTGCATAGGGTCTGGCAAGAGGAGTTAATTCAATCATAGTTATAATTCCTCAGCGGCTTTTTTAAGAATATCGTTGTGTTTCTCAGAGGATATTTCATCATCAAGTATTTTTTGTGTCGTATCTATAATTATCTTTGCCATTTGTTGTTTCAATTCTTCTTTTGCCTTGTTGGTCTCGTTTTCAACTGTTTTTGAGGCCGCTGTCATTATCTTTTCTGCTTCTATTTCTGCTTTAGATGTAGCATCAGATACTATCTGAGATGCTCTTGAATTTGCTTTATCAACAATTTGTGCTGCTTCCTCTTTTGCCTGATTTAGTTCTTTGTCAAAAGCTAATTTAGCTTCTTCTAGAGAATCGTCTGCTTTTTTTGCCGCCTCAAGACCATCAGAAATTCTTTTTTCTCTTTCTTTCATGACAGAAAGAATTGGTGGGTAGACGTATTTCCAACATATTAATACAAACAATACAAAAACGACTGCTTGTGCTATTAGTGTTGCGTTAATACTCATTTAGATACTAAAGAGCAAATAACATATACATCCCAAGACCAACTCCAATCATAGGAACCGCATCTGTAAGACCCATCATTAAAAAAAATCTGCCTTGTAAAAAAGGTGCTAGTTCAGGTTGTCTTGCAATACCTTCTATAAACTTGCTTCCAAGTATGCCAACGCCAATCCCAGCTCCAATAGATGCAAGACCCATTACGATAGCTGCTGCTAAAATACTATATTCCATTCTATTCTCCTTTTAATAGAGCTAATGCTCTTATGTTGCATGAGCCATTGCTAGGTAAGGAATAGTCAACGCCATAAATATAAATGCTTGGAGAGCAACAATCAATATATGAAATAATGCCCACACCAAATGAAGCCCAATACCAAGCAAACCGATATATATGCTGTTAAAAAATAGCATTAAAGCTATTAATATAAAAATCATTTCCCCTGCATATAAATTTCCAAATAATCTCAAGCCCAAAGAAATTGGTTTAGCGATAAAGTTAACCATCTCTAATATAAAATTAAAGGGTATTAACCACTTTCCAAAAGGGTGTAATGTTAACTCTTTGATAAATGGAACTAAGCCTTTAACAGTGATACTGTAGTAAATAGTTAAAATAAACACAGCAAGTGCCATCCCAAGCGTTATATTTGGATCGGTGGTTGGAACTACCTTAAAGTATTCTATTCCTGCTGATTTTGCTAGCTCTGGTAGGAAATCAACTGGAACAAGATCCATAAGGTTCATTAATAAAATCCAAACAAAAACTGTCAGTGCTAATGGAGCTATTAAGGTGTTTTTTGTTGCTCCAAAGAGTGATTGAACATTGTCATCAACAAATTCGATACACATTTCAACAAAATTTTGCATTCCAGAGGGTGCTTTATTGGGAGATTTTGGTTTGCCAAGCATGAAGGCTGCTATGAATATGGCACCCAAAAAAACAGACCAAAACAAAGAATCAACATGAAAGGCCCAAAAGCCCATTTTATCAACCAGATAAGGGTCGCAAGTCCAAAATGATTTATATATTCCAGCGCCTTCATCCACCCCAACATGTCCACATGTAAGGTTTGTAAGGTGGTGGCTAATATAAGACTCTGTTGTTAAAGTATCTGCCATTTAAACTGCCTTTTTTTTAGTAAAAATAGATGGATTTAATATTATATTTATAAGGATAAACAAAAACATTGCGTGAATAAATACTTCAAGCATATAAGTTCCAGTTAAATATAGAGCAATGACAAACATAGTCCATTTCATTGTCCATATATATGTGATATTTAGATTGTAATTTTTTAGCTTTGCGCCTAAATAATAGATAGACATTAAAATCGCTAAGTAAAAAAGGGGCGCCATCATAAAATAAATATTTTTGAAGGTGCCAATTATTGATATTGATAATATTACTAATGCAAAAATTATACTTTTTGGGTCGGTTTTTATGTTACTGGCTTTTGAGTTCAACTTGCTTGAAAGAAAATTTGTAGCACGAATTGTAAGAAAATTATTAAATTAGAACAAGTTGTTTTTTATTTAATTTTTCAGTTTCGAGATAATGATATCTAGTTCATCAAGAGAGTTGTATGTTATTGAAACTTTACCATTTTTTTTGTTTTTAGCTTCTATTTCGATTTTGTGGCCAAAACTATTAGACATTTCTTGTTCAATGTTTAGCATGTCGGTTTCTTTGTCTTTTATGTTGGCTTGATTTTTTTGAGCTGATTTATTTAAATTGCTCAAGTCTTTGACGGTCAGTTTGCTCTTAATAATTTTTTGTGCCGCTTTAAATGCATCGTCTTTGCTCATAGAAGCTAAAAGTTTTGCGTGACCTTTTTCAATTTGTCCAGACGATAAAAGATCGAGCACGCTTTCTGGAAGTGAAAGTATTCTTAAAGAATTGGCAATTGTGCTTCTCGCCTTTCCTGTTGACAAAGCAATGTCATCTTGAGTTAAGTCAAATTCTCTTTTTAACCTATCGTAGCCTCTTGCCTCTTCTACTGCATTAAGGTCCTCTCTTTGGAGATTTTCAATAAGGGCTGACTCTAAAGCATCTTGATCTTTTTTCTGATCTACCAAACACGGTATTGTTGTTAAGTTGGCAAGTTTTGATGCTCTAAGCCTTCGCTCTCCAGCAACCACTTCAAATTTGTTTAACCCTAGCTCTCTGACTAAAATCGGTGACAAAACGCCATGTTTTTTTATTGAGTTTGTTAACTCGTTTAATTTTTCTTTGTTAAAATTTGTTCTTGGTTGAAATCTTCCAGGGCTTATTAATGTTATTTCAATTTCCTTGATTGTCTTCTGTCCTTGTGGTTGTTCACCAAGAAGCGCTTCAAGGCCTTTGTTCAAAATTTTATCGTCAGGCATTTTCAATCTTCCTTATCAACTCACCTGCTAAAGCTAAGTATGCTTTTGCTCCATATGAGGTTGGCATATATTTTATACCAGAAGTGCCGTGGCTGGGTGCTTCGGCAAGTTTTATATTTCTTGGTATAAGGGTATTAAAAACCAAGTTAGAAAAGTGTTTCTCGAGTTCGTATGAAACCTCTTTCGCTAGGTTGTTTCTCATATCAACCATTGTTCTGATAATTCCTAATATCCTATTTGAGGAGAGGTTTTTGTCTGAAAGTGTTTTGATTGTATTCATTAGGCTTGAAACTCCTTCTAATGAATAGTACTCGCATTGAAGGGGTATTAGGGTCCCGGATGCTGCAAACAGCGCTTCAATTGTTAATTGGTTGAGTGTTGGTGGGGTATCAATAATTGTGTAATCATAATTTGTTTTCATCGTATCTAGCTGCTTTGAAATAAAACCCTGTTGTTGATTGTTTCTTATTGCAACTTCCAGCGCCGTCAAGCTTTCGTTTGCTGGAATAACTGAGTAGCCGTCTTTGCACTGGTAAATGCATTCAGAAATTGAGCATTGGTTTAATGAGAGCTCGTATAGTGTGTTTGATTCTTTTGTGTTTATTCCTGTTGCTGTGGTGGCGTTTGCTTGGGGATCAAGGTCTAATAGTAAAACTTTCCTTTTTGTGGCTGCTAGGCTTGCTGAAAGGTTAATTGCGGTGGTTGTTTTGCCAACCCCGCCTTTTTGATTTGCAATAGCTATTACTTTATTCATTCGTTATTTTTACAAGGTGTCTTTCTTTTGTAACATTGTTAAGATTGATTATTTCATACTTGTATTTGTTTGTGTTTACTTGTTGTATTTCATTGTTTATTTTTTCAATCTTTCCTTTTAGTAATAAATAATAGCCATTTCTATCGATATTATTTTTTGTAAGTTTTAATATGTTATTAATTGATGAAAAGGCTCTTGCTGTTATTACATCAAAGTTTTGAAGGTTGTTTTTTTCAACTAAGCTTGTATTAATGGTTTCTGTGTTTGTTAGGTTTAGTTGGAAAATTATCTTATTAAGAAAGCTTATTTTTTTCTGATTTTTTTCAAGCAAAAAAACTTTCGTGTGGTTTTTCAAAATTCCTATAAGGATTCCTGGAAAGCCTCCTCCGCTTCCAAGATCAAGTACTTTTTGTTTGTCTTTTATCATGTTTATGGCTGGCAAACAATCAAAGACGTCTTTTTCGAATATTTCTTCTTTTGAGTTTCTAACAAATATGTTGTGATGTTTGTTAAATTTAAGCGCCTCACTTATAAAAATTTCGATTTTTTTTATATCTTCTTTTTTGATTCTTTGGTCCCTAACTAGCTTGTCTGTTAGGTTAGGCATTTGTTGTTGACAGTTCTTCTTTTTTTATTGCAATTAAAATAATGTTAATTGCTGCCGGGGTAATTCCTTCGATCCTTGATGCTGAGCCAATGGTGGTAGGTTTTGATTTTATGAGTTTTTCAACAGCTTCGTTCGAAAGGCCATTTATTTTTTCGTAATTTAGATTTGCTGGGATTTTCTTTTGGTTTTGTTTTTTGTTTTTGTTTATTTCTCTTTGTTGTTTTTGTATATATCCTAAATACTTTATTTCGTTAAGAGCCCTGTTGTACTCGGTCTTGTTGCTTGTTGTTTTATAAAGTTTTTTTGTATTGACGTCTGGTCTTTTGAGTAACTCGTAAATGCTCTTTTTTTCTTTAAGGGTTGTTGTTGTGTTTTTGTTGTTCTTAAAGCTTTGTATTTTGATTTTTTTTAGTTCTTCTTTTATAAACTTTTTATATGCTTCCTCTTTTTTCTTAAATTTGACAAATCTTTGGTTGCTAACAAGGCCTTGTTTATGTCCCTTTTCTAGAAGTCTTTGTTCGGCATTGTCTTGGGATAAAAGCAGCCTGTGCTCTGCTCTGCTTGTAAACATTCTGTAGGGCTCAGTTATTCCGTGTGTTGTTAAATCATCAATCATCACACCAATATACGCCTCGTTGCGCCCAAGAATAAATTTGTTTTTCTTTTTTATTTTACTTGCTGCGTTTGTTCCAGCAATCAAGCCTTGTGCTGCGGCTTCTTCATATCCTGTTGTTCCGTTAATTTGTCCTGCCAGGTAAAAATTCTTAAAAAACTTTGTTTCAAGTGTTGGTTTTATTGTTCTTGGGTCTATATAGTCATATTCAACTGCATATCCGTACTCTTCTATTTTTGAATTTTCCATACCTTTTATTGATAAGATAAATTCCTTTTGAGCTTTTTTTGGAAGGCTTGTTGAAATTCCATTTGGATATACAAGGTCTTTATAAATGCCCTCTGGTTCAATAAATATTTGGTGGCTGTCCTTGTTGCTAAATTTATATACCTTGTCTTCTATTGAGGGGCAATACCTTGGTCCAATGCCTGAAATATTTCCAGAATACATTGCTGAAAGGTGGGTGTTGTTCTTAATAATTTTATGTGTTTTTTTGTTTGTTCTTGTTATATAACAAGGAAGTTGTTTTTGATGTTTTTTTACAATGTTTCTTTTTGACATCCATGGGGTTGGTTTTTCTCCTGGTTGCGCCTCCATCTCTTCTAATTTCAGGCTGGATAATTTCACTCTAGCCGGTGTACCAGTTTTTAGTCTTCCCATTGGAAGCTTCAAACTATATAGTTTTTTTGAAAGTGATATTGAAGAATCGTCACCTACACGACCGCCTTTTTTTGACTCAGAGCCTGTGTACATAATTCCATTTAAAAACGTTCCTGTGGTTAAAATTGTCTTCTTGGCTAAAAAATCTCCACATGATGTTCTTACTCCGATTACTTTTTTGTTTTTAACAACGAGGTCTTCTACTTCAGCTTCAAAAATGCTTATTTTAGAATCCTTTATGATTTTTTGTACTGCTTTTTTATATAAATTTCTGTCGCACTGAACTCTTAGTGCCTGAACAGAATTTCCTTTTCTTGTATTCAGGGTTCTGTATTGTATTCCAGACATGTCTGTGGCCACAGGCATTCTGCCATCGCTTGCATCTATCTCTCTTACTATATGAGATTTTCCTTTGCCTCCGATCGCCGGATTGCATGACATTTGGCCAATGGTTTTTTTGCTCATTGTTATGAGAGCGCAGTTTAGATTCATCCTTTCTACGGCATGAGCTGCTTCAACGCCAGCATGCCCACCACCAACAACAATCACATCGAACTTATTCATATTAATATAAAACCTATAATATCTATATTATATACTTATTGTTATTTCTATTAAGAGAGCTTTAAATATGTATAAGTCAAAAACAAGGCGTTTTAATAAAGCTTACGAGGAAAATAAACCGCTGTAAAAGCTGTTTATATAAATAAAACCAAACTCTTAATAAACTGTTTGTAAAAAAAATTGCCAAAAACAAAATACAAATTAATAACAGGTTTTATAATTACTTACCAACACAAAATGAATTAAAAATATCACCCAACAACTTTTCAGAAGTCTTAACCCCTACAAAATTATCCAGGTCTGATCTAGCATGTTTTAAATGTTCAGCAGACAGGTCGATATTTTCTTCTTGTTCCAAAAAACCCAAAGACAAAGTAAGATTTTCAAGACATGATTTTAATAACCCAAACTGCCTTTCATTAATCAAATATGAGGAAGGCTCTGCTCGATGATCTGGAAAAAAACCACCTATGACATTTTTTAAATTTTTAACACCTTTGCCAGTTTTTGCAGACACAAAACAATCAAAACCATCATATTTCTTATAACCAAGATCTATTTTATTTAAAACCCAAACAATTCTTTTGTTTTTTAATAAATTCTCATAATAACCTATCAACTGCAAATCATATTTTTC
>ERZ802830.2953-NODE-2953-length-14840-cov-9.7024_pt1 | contig 14840 bp, 17 predicted proteins | sample MGYA00345654_ERZ802830 | MGnify/ENA primary metagenome ERZ802830 (study PRJEB30503, sample SAMEA104212375) | marine metagenome | biome: Westerlies Biome; feature: [SRF] surface water layer (ENVO:00010504) within the epipelagic zone...; material: water... | reverse complement strand
AGGATCAAATAAGAAAAAATTTAATGAAACAGAAGATAGACAAGCCGCAGAAAAATATTTTAGAAGTATTACTGACAGTCACGAAAATCCTATTTTAGATTTTGCTAAATTAGAAAGAGGAGAAGTATTAAATTATAAAAACATTACTTTACCTTTAAGTGAACATATTAGATATGAAAGAATACTTCAAGGTTCTTTTGATGATGTAGAAAAATTATTACAACCTTATTTAATTAATGATGTTGGTGCAGTACTAACTGACCTTATAAGAACAAGTGCAAAATCTGTAGAGTTTGCTAGAGTCTTTGGACCGAAAGGTGAATTGATTGGTAACTTTGCAAAAAGATTAGCTACTCAATATGAACAAGCAGGATTTACAAAGATAGGTGGATTCTATGGTAGCGAACATAGATTAGATGCGGAAGCAATTAAAAATGCTGTTAATGCATACTTTGGAAGATATGGTAAAAGTGGAGGACCTACATCAAGAAGTATAGGTGCAGTATTATCTACACTTGCAAACTTTAATATGATGGATAAAGTTACTTTAGCAAACCTTGGTGACCTTATTCAACCTTTTCAAAACAGTAGATATTTTGCATCTGCAATACAAGGTTTTGGTTTTTATAGTTCTCCTAAATTTAGTAATCAATTAAATTTAATACATACAAAAATTGCTCAAGCTAATTTAAAAGATGCATACATGGGTAGTACTGGTTCTAGTCCATTAACTTTAGAAAGTGGATTAAGTGGTTCTATTAGTTCTTTCTTAGGTAAATCTAACGAAAAATTTTTTAAATTAATTGGACTTGAAGGTATTACTAATGTTGCTAGAAGATATGCATATAATGTAGGTGTAATAGATGCACATAAAACTATTAGAAAAATAGTTACAACTTTAGATAAAAAAGGTATTAACAATATTAATTTACAAAATGCAGATAAAACTTTATTAAAAGATATTAGACATTTAGTTAGAACTGGAACAATAAGATTAAATAAACAAGGACAAATTGTTAACAATGATGATATATTTTTCTTAGGAAGAATTAAAAATTTAGAAGATGCACTTGTTGATAAAAGAGCAGCAAATTTAATAGATAATATTGGATTAAAAGCTGCAAACAGAGATGCTTTAATACCTCAAGTTGGTAATAGATTATTATTTACTCAAGATAAAAATCCTTTTATACGAATGCTTGGACAGTTTTCTTCTTGGGCTATGGCTAAATCTGCACAAACAAATGCTATGCTTCAAAGAGTTGAAGATGGAGATTTAAGAACAGCAATAGGTTTAGTAGCTTCACTTGGAATTTTTGGTGCAGTACAAGACTTAAGAGATTTTGCTAAGACTGGTAAATTTAATACTTATGAACAGATAGATGATGACCCTGCAAAATGGTTATCAGATGCATTTATTATGTCTGGTAATATGGGTTGGTTACCTACTAGTGTTATTAATCAAATTATTGGTTATGGTAATGATGCTCCAATATTAATTGGTCCGGGTTATAATGTAGCTTTTGATTGGACTAAAGCTGTAGCACAAACTGGTGATGCATTTTTAAATAAAAAAAGTTATGATGCAGCAATAAGAAATTTTTATAAGAACGCACCTATTCCTACAATAAGAGGAATACTTGATAGAGTTGGTGTACCTTATATGACTTATAAAAAAGATTCTAATTTATTTAAAAATAGTTCTGGTATTACATCTAATATGTTTAATAAAGGTGGTGTTGCTGACAAAACAAGAATGTTATTTAATGAAGGTGATGTAGCAGATAAGTCATTTAGTGATTCATTTGCAGAAGCTAGAAATAATAAACAAGAATTATTTACATGGCAGGGTAATTCTTATACTACAAGAAGAGCAGATGAAAGTGACCAACAATATAAAAATTATTTAGGTGTAACAAAAATTGATGGACCACAAATAGTATTAAAAGAAAAACCATTAGCACCTGCAAACAATGAACAATATAATGAAACAGTAAAAGGTTATGATGAAATACAAAATACTATTGTACCTAAAAAGAAACCTATATTAAAAGCTAAAGAAGATAAAGGGTTTAAGTTTCCTAGTATTATAGGTTCAGCAGAAGCTTCTATTGTAGAACAACCAGAAGAAAAAATTAAAGCACCAGTAGCTGTAGAAAATTTTGCTAAAGAAGAAAATGAAAATACAGAAGTTATATCTGCACCTTTTAGATTACTTGCTAATAGTTTTTGGAATAAATGGTTTGGTAAAAAAGAAGGAGAGATGTTCACTAACAATGACTTTGATAAAGGAACAGTTAATGTTTTAGAAATTGTAGCTAAGAGTGCATTGAATGATGGTAGAAATTATTCACACTATACTGATTATCCTTTAACAAAAAGAGGTGTAAGTGCTGAAGCTTTGGTTGGAGAATACAAAGATAAAAATGGAAAGTTATACAGTAAAGAATATAAAAAGAAATTAGAAGATGAAGTCAATGCAATTTATCCTAATAATATATTAGGTAAAGCTAAGTTTGCATATGATATAGCTACTGACCCAGTAATGAAAGCTATATTTAGTATAGGTGGTTTCTCTTTACAAAAAGATAATCAAGGTTATTTTATAAACGAAAGATTTAATTTTAATACTGCAAATAAAACTGAAGGTACTGCTCTTAAAAAAATTAGAAAAGTTATTTCTAATATGAAAGATGCACCTATGGATGAGAACGAAGGACCAGAAGTATTTATTAAATTAGGAAATATTAAAGATAATAAAGTTGCTTTGAAGATGGCTAAAGGTGATACACCTAGTGTAGCATGGATGAGAGATTATTTTTTTGATGGTAAAGGTGGATACGATAGTATTATGACTTTTCCAGAATTTATTAAAGGTCCGGGTAAAGCATTATACTTAGATAGTAGAAACAAAAGTAAAGGTGGAGTAATAAGAAAACATTTTAGATATGGTGGTGACACTATGGGTGGACCAAATGATAAAAGTAATGCGGGTCAAGGAAGCGGAAGTCAAGGACCTGCAGGTGGTCAATCATCTGGTGGAAATTATGGTGGTGGAAATAATAACAATAATAATAATAATAACAATGGTAGTACAGCTAGAGAAAGATATATAGCAACTCAATATAACAAGACTAAAACTAAAACCAAAGGGGCGACAAATGGGGGAAGTGGTAGCAATAATAATAATAACACTAGTAATAATAATAAAAATAATAAGACAGATACAAAGGATAAACGAAAAAAATCAACATATGTAACAAGAGGACCTTATACAAAATATAATATTGATAATCCAATAGATATTAATTCAATATTAAATCCTTCAGAAATAAGTGTAGCAGGAGAAGGTGGATATAAAATATCAAAAGATATTTATTCTCCTACTGGTGAAGTAGTTGGAAATGTATATAGTACAAAAGCATATTTACAAGGGGATGTTAATTTACAAGGAGATACTAATCAATCTTTTAATATAGATTTTAGTAATCAAAAAGGATATGATGCAACAGCTTCGTATGATTTAGATAACAGTATCTTAAGTGGTAATGTTTCTAAATATACTGACATAGGTAATACAGGATACAAGGTTGGAGTAGGAGTAGATTATAATGATGGTGATATAGGTCCATCTTTTCAGATAAAGAAAAGCTTTAAAAAGGGCGGATTACTTGACAAAAAAAGAGGTTGACAAGATTTAGTTTGAGGTGTATAATATAGGAGTATGGGATAGCTATAGGTAGTATCCTGTATTTTTAATAACTCGCTTAACAAAAGGAGCAACTATGATAAACCTACCTACTAGGGTCTTTGACCCATTTAAAAACATGACAGTTGGATTTGATGATATTTTCGACCAACTATCTACATTGTCTAAATATGAGACACCAAACTATCCACCATATAATATAAAAAAAGTTGGAAAAGATAAGTACCAACTTGATATGGCATTAGCAGGATTTAAGAAAGAAGATGTAATTGTTGAAGTCAATGACAATACATTAACTGTTTCTGGTAAAGCTGTTGATAAAGAAGATGATAGTTTTGTTCATAAAGGAATAGCTAGAAGAGCATTCAAAAGACAATGGACATTAGCTGAACATCTTGAAGTTAAAGATGCACAACTAAAGGATGGAGTTCTGACTGTAGATATGAAATTAAATCTACCAGAAGAAAAGAAACCTAGAACAATTAAAATAAAATAAAAGGTAGGGGGTGTCAAAGCCCCCTATTAAAATGAAAATTATATTACTAATATTAATACTAACAACAGGAGAAACTATGGCACATGTAAAAGGACATATCAATGTACCTGCACGAGAGATGAAAGAGTCAGAAACAAAAAATAGTTTCTTTCAATCTTTTAAAAACACATTAAAAGAAATAAAAAATTCTAAACCAGTACCTTTTAAAATTGAAGGTCCAGATGAAGTAGTAATAAAAGTATTTAAAAAAGGTGGAAAGGTTTCTAAATGATAAAGACTCCTAAAACAAATGATAATCTATGGAAAAGTATAAAATCAAAATTTTTAGGTACATCAAAAAAGAAAATGAAAATAGCAGGTGTTCCAAAAATAAATGTAAAGCTTTATAACAAAGGCGGAAAGGTAAGTAAAAAATGATGACATTCCCAGACATAAAAGACAAAGTAAAAGATGTATGGAACAAGTATAACCATTGCATTATTTGTGCAGTAGTTGGTTTCGTACTTGGTGCTATAGTATTTTAGTATGGCTTGGTTTAGTTTAGCAAAGGTTGCCCTCCAAGCAGGGACTCACATCTTTAAAAAAAGACAAGAGACAAAGATGATGATGGCAGATGCTCAACATAATCATGCTGCGAAAATGGCTAAAGGTGATATAGATTATCAAGGTAAGTTATTAGAAGCAAGACAATCGGACTGGAAAGACGAGTTCGTTTTGGTCGTATTAACTTTGCCAATTTTAGTCATTGCATATGGTGTGTTCAGCGAAGACCCAGAAGCTTCTGCTAAGATAAAAGAATTTTTTGTTCAGTTTCAACAGCTACCTTCATGGTTCACTAATTTGTGGATTCTTGTTGTGGCTAGTATCTATGGTATAAAAGGTACTCAGATATTTAGGGGCGGGAAAAAATAATTAGATAATATTTTGACAATATTTTTCTAACCATTCATGTATAGGAAGAAGTTTTCTTTTAGCTTCTTTAACTAAAGAAGTATAGAACACTCTCTCTTCTCGACTACGAGAGAAAGCTTCTTTCATAATCTCTTCATCATCAACAGGAAGTGTCGTGATTTCTGTTAATAATTTTCCTTCGTTATCTAATATTACTTTATACGAAAATATTGTAGCTTCCCTTTTTGGAGTTGCCATATTTTTTTCCTTTGCTTATGGATTATGAAAAGAAGAATAAGTATTAAGGCAGGATAAGCTACAAGAAAAACAATGATGTTTAATAACTCATAGCTTATGTTTAATACTTTTGCCATTGAATACAATGACTCTTCTCCAAAGTTAAAGATTGCGTAAATGATTTTATTCTGTATCGTCAAAGACATTTGACCAGTTACCCTTCACACTTGCTTTAGTATATGCTGAAGCCCTACCTTCAAAAAAGTTTTGGTGTTCAACTCCAATAACTTCATCCCACCAAGTCAAAGGATTATCACTAATACCAAAGTTAGGTTTTAAACCTAGCTGTAGTAATCTTCTATCAGCAATATATCTATTGTATTTTTTCATTTCATCCAAGGTAAGTCCTTGAACATCCCCCATCTCAAACACTAACTCGATAAATTTATCCTCGTGTTCAACCATTTCTCTACAGATATCATACAGTTCTTTTTTAAAATCATCTGTCCATATCTCTAAGTTTTCTTTGATAAGAGTACGAAATACTTTTGTCATTCCTTCCACATGTAAAGACTCATCACGAATACTGTAGTCAACAATCTTACACATCCCCTTCATCTTATTAAATCTTTGAAAGTTAATTAGTATAGCAAAGCTAGAAAACAATTGTAGTCCTTCTGTGAAACCAGAATAAACTGCTAATGCTTTTGCTACATCTTTTAAATCTTTCTTTGTTTTAACTTCACCAGTTTTAAATTGATGAATGTAATCATGTTTAGCTGACATCTCTTCGTACTTAGCAAATGCTTTGTACTCTGACTCTGGCATACCTACTGTATCTAACAATAAAGAATAAGCATGTTGATGAATAGATTCCATGTTGGCAAACGAACCCATCATCATTCTTAACTCTGGTTTTTTAAACATAGGTATATACTTTTCATAGTAACCCGAACCTACATCTACATCTGATTGTGTGAACAATCTAAATATTTGTGTTAGTAAATTTTTTTCTGATGGTGAAAGTTTTTGATTCCAATCTTTCACATCTTCATGCATTGGTACATCTTCGGGTAACCAATGTAATTGATTTTGTATTGTATAGTAATCGAATGCCCAAGGGTACTCGAATGGTTTGTAATAAGTTCTTTCTTCAAAAACTGGACTTAAGCTTCGCATGATAAACACTCCTCTTCTGTTGCTTCTTGTTCTAGTTTAACTCTCTTGACTTTTAAATTAATATTCTCTGCACTTTTACCTTCTCTACTTCGTAGATAATACAAACTCTTCAATCCTTTTTTCCAAGCTTGATAATGTACCTTGTTAGTGTACCTTAAAAAATTATCATGCTCTTCTTGTTTTGCTTGTACTCTTGGTGCAACAAAGAATAAGTTAACTGATTGTGCTTGACAAATAAATTCTTGTCGTTTAGATGCATGTTCGATAATCCAATTCTGGTCTATCTCATCTGCAGTTTTAAAAACATCCCTTTCTAAATCAGTTAAAAAGTCAAGGTGTTTTACTGAACCAGTATTCTCACTAATACTTTTCCAGATTTTATCTTTGAACTGTTGGTAATCACTATCATATTCTTTCTGTAGTTCCTCCGAGTTGTTCCATTTTTGTTTTAGTAAATTGTGAAGTTGTCTATTCCTTACTTGGAATGAACCATTTAAAGTTTTATGTATAAATACATTTGCTCTTATTGGTTCTATTGAAGGACTAGTACCTCCACAAATAATTGATGATGTAGCATTAGGTGCAACAGCTAACAAGTGTGCGTTACGCATTCCTGTTCCTTCCATATCTGGTGCTTCACCTCTCTCTTCTGCTAACTCCATTGAAGTTTTATTAGCTAACTCTTTTATCTGTCTAAACATTTTTAAGTTTTGACCTGTAGCTATTGGTCCTTCAAATGGTACATTTAATTTTTGTAAGTAAGTATGAAAACCCATAGCACCTAGACCTAAACTTCTTTCTCTATAAGCACTATAACCTGCCTTAGTAAATCCTTCCATACCTTCTTTAACTTTCATATCTAATACATCACCTTTGTAATCATATGAGAAATCATATGTTGCTTGAATAAAATGTTCAAGAACATTATCTAACATTCGTATCATGTCTGGAATAAATGTAGGTGATGTTGACCATTCATCATACTTAGCAAGGTTGACACTTGATAAACAACATACTGCTGTTCTATCTTCATCTGTTGGTAAAGTTATTTCACTACAAAGATTAGATTGTTTAACACTTAGACCTAATTTTTTCTGTGTCTCTGGCAAACTTTTATTAGAAGTATCTACAAAATGTAAATAAGGTTCTCCAGTTTCATGTCTTGTTTCTAAAATTAATCTCCATAATTCTCTAGCATTAATAGACTTAGCTACTTTTTTTGAATGCGGGTCTATAAGTTTCCATTCTATATTTTTATTTACTGCAGTCATAAAGTCATCAGTAATATTAATACCATGATGAAGGTTAAGACATTTTCTATTTGCGTCACCACCAGAAGACTTACGCATAAATAAAAACTCTTCTATCTCTGGATGTGATATGTCCATGTAACAAGCATAACTTCCTCTTCTTGTTGTACCTTGGTTGAATGCTAACATCTGACTATCAACAACTCTCATAAAAGGAATTGACCCAGTTGATTTAGAACCATGAGAAGTAGAAGTACCATCACTTCTTACATCACCCCAGTATCCACCGATACCACCACCATTACTAGCTAACCAAATGTTTTCATCATAGTGTGATGACAAACCACCTCTACTATCTGGAACATAATTTAAGAAACAAGAAATAGGTAATCCTTTTTTTGTACCTGCATTAGAAAGTATTGGTGATGAAAAACCAAACCATAAATTACTAGCATAGTCATATAATCTTTGTGCCATATCCCAATCTGTTTTACCTCTGTATGTAGCACCATACTTAGAAGCCCGAGCAAACGCATGTTGCGGTGAGGTTTCATTCTTATCTAAGTATCTATCTTGTACTGTAGCAATACCAAATGGTGTGAGATTATTATCTCTTTCTAAATCTATTTTTACTTTCATTCTTTTCCTTCTCTTTCTTTACATTCCCCTGCGATTGACATATAGGCGGATGCGTCTATATAAGTATCTGGTTTCGGGTCACCAAATTTTGCTCTAGCAATTTTTAAAAGTGTCATACATATTGCAACATCATGTCCTGTTAATGGAACATCTAAATATGCTGACCAAAGTTTTGCAATGTTACCATGGTTGATAACCTTATCACCATAATCATTTGCTCTTGGTCCTGTTATTAATTTAACTGCTGTCTCTAAGTATTCTTTAGTTATGTTTTTTTTCATCATCTATCATATCCTGTATCATCATTGTTTCTATTTCTTTCATGCCTATATAAGTTGCAAGTGGTGAATTTTTTTTAGCGAACCACCAAACACCTTGTGCTAAAGCCATGACTTGTCTATCACCTTCTGCTAAATTGATTAACTCTATATCAATCTTCTTTGTTTTACCTATACCTGTAGGTGTAAATACTATGTATGCTTTTCCACTTTCCATCATTTTGTCATCCATCCTTTCGGTATCTCCTTGTCACAAAATTTTATTTTATATTTCTTACACCAGTCGGCATAAGTAGTCTTAGAGTTTTTGTTTATCTTAACCCTAGAGTTTTGAAAACAAAAACGAATATCGTAATCACCTGTACTTTTTAGATACAAATGTTTCTTTCTGTCTGAAATAGTAAATCTACCTTTTAACTCAACAAAGATATTAGTATTAGGAAAATACAAGTCGGGAAGATAAGAACGAAGAATAGCCGGTTGAACATAGCTTAGTCTCTTATACTCATAGAAGAACTTAATTTTTTTAGGTAAGTTTGTAATAACATCTTTTTCAAATTTGCTCCTGTATTTTACCATCTCTTGATACCACTTGGAATATTTTCAGTACCCTTTATTATAGCATCAAGTTGCTTAAATGTCAAGTCCGGATTTCGTTTAAGCTTCTTTATTATCCACTTATACGACCACGCAGATAGTCGCACTTGATTTTGAAATACATAGTGAGTTTGTTTAGGTGCTAAGTCTAGCACATTCTTTTCGTTAATCAGTTTCTTTTCGTGTTCTGGTAGTAAAGAATGCAACCATTCTACCATGATAGTCTTTGCTCTTCGTCTAATTTTTTTTACTTGTTTTGTATTCATTTTGTACCTTTATTAATTTAAAATTTGTTTCTCTATCAAAGTATCTATAACTCATTCGTACTGGTTTGAACTTATAAAGATAAGAAAATACAATCTCTTCATCCAAATCTTTACAAGAATAAACATCAAGTTGAACTAACGCAGGGTTGTCTTCATCCCAAACATGCATTGCTATATGAGAAGTTTCTATAATAGTAACTGCAGTTAATCCTCTGTTGCCTATGTTGTCACAATACTTTAGATATGGACCACCAAGTATCTTCATATCTATATCGTTTATTAATTTCTTTAACCATATTCTAGTTGTCTTTAAATCTTTTGGTGGTTCTAATACTTCTGCTCTTACAAGTAAGTGCTTGTGTTTCAACATAAAATTATTGTTCTATTATCTTCACCTCGTCAACTTTAGGTTCTTTAACAACCTTTGTAAAATAAACATTACCACTTGCATACTTAAATGCTCGTAGTCCTTTACCTTCATTAGTATCTTTATGACATTCAACTTTGTGTGAACAGAATACACAACCCGCAGGAAGTTTCATGTTACCTGCTTTCTCATGTGGTACTGAATCATAACACTTAGGTGGTAAGTCATCTGACTCTAACTTTTCTTTAACATCTTTAATCAAAGATTTAATATTAGGTTTAGCTAAATCATCTGGTCTATATAAAGCAAGTTGTCCAGTTGATTTATTGATTGCAAGAAATCCTCCCTTGTTAGAATTTTCATTAGCTTCATATCCAGATAACTGAGCAATGTATCCAAAGGGGTCATCCTCTTCTAGTGTACCATTCTCAAATTTCTTGAATGAATAAGCTGAAGCAGTCTTAACATCTATAACTTCACCATCAATCTTACTATCCATATGTCCTACTATACCTTCGACATTAACTTTCTTTTGTTGGTCTGTTACTTCATGTCCTGCTAAATCAGTAAGAAATAAAACTAAATGTTCTAGTAAATGTCCATACAAAAATTTTAATTGTAATGATGGGTCTGCTTTAGCTTTTTTCTTTGGTTGATTTTTATCATACCATAACTGTCTTGTTGGTCTTCCAACTATTGACATACGCAAATGACTTTTGTCTTGCTTAACTGGATTACTCCAATCAATCATTGCGTCTTTAATGTTAGATAAAAATTTATTTAATTTATCTTCTGATACTTTTAATTGTTTGCCTTCCGCTAACCCAGTTAATAATTTATTAATATCTGGGATAAGAGTATCTAAAGTTTTAGTGTGTTTCTTTCCAGTTGTTTCCAATTTTATACTCCCCTGTTAATGGACATCTTATATTCAATTCTTTACCCGCATTGGTAATACATTGTACTGCAAGTTGTCCTAGTTTATCTGCTTGATTTTCTTTTACTTGATATTGAAATTCATCATGTACATTAGCGACTGGCAATGCATCAATATTATTTTTCTCTATCTCTTTGTCTAATAATACTAATGCTTTCTTCATTGCTATTGCCCCTGCTCCTTGGATGAGGGTGTTGACTGCTGAATGTTTTTGTCTGATGATGAGGTTTCTTTGGTCGATTGCTTTGAGGTATCCTTTTCCACAAGCGAGGTCCACTCTATCTCGCAACCTCTTAAGACTTGGTAAAGACTCAAGAAATCTTTCTTTAATCTGCTTTCCATAGCTTTCATTCCTTCCACAGATACTTCCGAGTTTTTTGTTACCTGCTCCATAAATGAACGCATAGATAAATGTTTTTGCAGTATCTCTGCTTTCCAACCCTGCAAGAGTTTGATTTGTAGTGTGTATATCTCCATTAATGACTTCATTTATATACTCCTTGTTGTTCATATAGTGGGATAATATTCTTAACTCAAGTCCACTTGCGTCTATTCCCACTAGTTTATATCCGCTTGGTACTGTCCATAATTCCCTGCATTCTTTTCCATATGGAGAGTACACAGCAGGGATTTGAGCCATGTTGGGCGACTGGTGACTCATTCTCGAAGTTATTGCACCATTGGTAATAACTCTTCCATGTACTCTCCTATCCTCTGCTACCGCTTCAATCCAAGAATTAATCATTGCAATTCTCTTTTGCAGTAGAAGGAATTCGTTTATCAATTCCGCTTCGGGAATGTTTTTAATCTCTGATAAAACTTTTTCATCTACAATTACATGTCCTTTATCAGTTTTCTTTTTAGGTTTCCAACCTAGTTTCATAAGTCGTTCACCTATCTGTTGTCTTGAACCAAGATTAAATTCTTGATACTTGACTTTAATAAATGGTTGTCCCTTTACATACCCTCTTGATTTATTGTTTGACTTAGGTATAAAAGTTTCCTCAATCTTAAGTGGAGGAAAAGTTTCTCTAACTTTACTTTGTACTTCATCAATCTTAGTTTGAAGTTTAGCAAGTAGTATGTGTGCTTTCTCATTATCAAAAAGAAAACCAGTCTGTACTTGTTTCTCTATTATCTTTGAGACATCATGTTCTAACTCAATAGATTTTTCAGAGAACCCTCTGCCTTGTCTTAGTAATAAGTCATAAACTTTTCTTGTAAGTTTAACATCACGAATACAATACTCTAACATTTCTAAAGAGAACTCAGAGAAATCTTTGAAGTCTATCTTGTTATATCCAAACTTAATTCCATATGCTCTTAATGAATGTCCACCTTCTCTTACTGGTTTAAACAATCGTGATAGTATAAGTGTATCAGTTACCTTACCTATCTTAAATAAATCTACACCAAGAACTTTTTTAATAACTGGAGCATCAAATCCTATGATGTTGTGTCCAATAAACTCTTGATAATTCTTCGCATCATTCTGAAATTTATGTAAATCATTCGGAGCATAACATACAATATTGCCCTTGTCACAAATAGTAACCAAGCAAAAAATCTTGTTAGGTAATCCATGACCATTAACAATTTCGGTTGTCTCGATATCCAAAAATAGTTTTCTATCGCCCACTTTTTTATTCCTTCCATTTAAAATTTATCTTCTTCTGTCTCATTGCCACTAGGTTTTTCAACCTCATTCAATCTACCAGTATCTTTGTCCCAATATAAATATGTAGCAGGACCAGTCATACCTACAAATCTATTCTTAAGAACTCTTAAGCATGTAGTATTTCTTGTAGCAATATCATCACTCTGACTATCTCTCTCTAATCCAAGAACCATGTCTGATAGTTGAGCAATTGAACCCGACCCTCTAAGTTGAGCAAGTGAAGTGACTGCTCCCTCTTCATGTCCTTTACCATCTGGTCTTTTTAAATGAGATACAATTATTAAAGCAACATCTGTTTCTTGAACAAGTGTTCTAAGCTTAGTCATAATTTCATCAAGTGCTTTTCTTTCATCACCTATCTCTTGAGAAGATACAATCATACTTACATGGTCAAGTACTATGAACTTACAGTCCAAAGCTTTTGCCATGTATCTAACTCTAGCAATAATATTATCTACTGAATTACTACCGAAGTGATTGTAGAAATAAAATCTACCAGTACCTATTGTCTTATTGAAGTAGTTTGTTTTATCTTCATCTGATAAATTAATATCGGGTCTTCGTAAAGGTAAGTTAGCTTCTGTTCCCATGATATCTAATGCAGTTATCTTAGGACTTTCCTCTAACATAATCATACCAATGTTACTCTCTGTACTTTTAAAGATATGATATACTAACTCTTTGATGACTGATGTTTTTCCAAGTCCAGTCCCCGCAGTAATAGTAACTAACTCACCGCTACGAATACCATAAGTTAACTCATCTAAACCTTTCCATCCATAATCTATTCTGGATTTTACGATTGGTTCTAGTACCTCAGAAAGTAATTGACTACCTTCAATGATACCATCTGGTGCATGTACTGGTGCATTCCACCAAGCTTTTACATACTCTTCATACTTCTTAGAACGCAACAAATCATTTGCGTCTTTGTAACTTTCAGAAAGTTTTACTATCTTAACTTTCCCGGGTTGAAATAACTCCGCAACTTTTTGTGAAGCTTCTCTACCCACATCATCATTATCAAAATTAATTACAATATTGTCAAATTTATCAAGCCAAGTGTAACTATGTTTGATATCTTTTAATGCGGAAGCAACTCCATTCTTAATAGAAACTACTGGATATTTTGAACCTAACATTTGATAGACTGACATTGCGTCAACCTCACCCTCTGTTATGGTTACAAATTTTCCGCCATTAAATAATTGCTGACCGAACAATCCAGAATTGGATGTCGAACCTAGTATTGAGAACTGTTTGTCTTTAACATATCTAGTCTTTGTTGCTATCATCTGACCTGTCTCGTCATAGTATGGATAGATATGTTTTGCTATTTGATTGTTACCATTGTAGGTAACCTTCACTCCATACTTTTTACAAGTCTCACTATTGATTGCTCTATCTGCTATCGAAGATACAGAACCTTGATGATAACTTAAGTCTGTTATTTTTTCTGCTGTCTGCATGTCGCCCCTTTGTTGTTGTTGATTTACCCCTGTCTCATTTGGAAAGAAGGTGGTGCAAGAAAAACAATAGCTACTGCCATCATCATTAATACTTCTTGCATCACTACTTCCACAAGTAGAACAGGGGACATGATACTGTACAAATTTAGATTTGTCTTCGTTCATATGTCGCCCCCTGTTTTAGTTATTTAGAATTCCTCGTTGTTACCTTCTGCAACAAACCCGCCATCTGAGACATCAAAGTCTTCACCATATGGCACGAGGTCAATTACTTGTACTGCTTGTAAGTCCAAGCTTGTACCAGATTTACCTGCAAATGTCCAGTCAAAAGGTTTGTATAAAACTTTAACCTTTGAACCATTACCTACTAGTACATCAATAGGATGTTTTGCAGAGTCCACTAGTCTTGGCATAGGATTTTTAGTCCCATCCGCCCTAGCAACTTTTCTTTTAAACTTGATAATAGAACCTCTATCATCTTGTTTTACTGACACACCCTTACCCTTGAACTCCTCGGCAGTCTTGTCATCAACTGCTAAATCAATTTGATATACTGGGTCGAATGTTGTATTAGGTCTAGTCACACTAGCCCAATATGCTTTTCCTTCAACTGTTGGCATATATACCTCCTATGTTATTATTGAAGATTGTATTATAGCACGAAACTAAAACAAAGTCAAGTGCTAATAATAATTTATTTAGTTTAATTTTAAACATGTCATTACTCTATTAAATATTTATTAATATTATTATTAATATTATAATAATAACTATTATAATCTTTAACATAGTTAATTATTTTATTTAAATTAAACATATTATATCATACAATTGTGTCATAAGCAAG
>ERZ802830.2952-NODE-2952-length-14841-cov-9.50927_pt1 | contig 14841 bp, 10 predicted proteins | sample MGYA00345654_ERZ802830 | MGnify/ENA primary metagenome ERZ802830 (study PRJEB30503, sample SAMEA104212375) | marine metagenome | biome: Westerlies Biome; feature: [SRF] surface water layer (ENVO:00010504) within the epipelagic zone...; material: water... | reverse complement strand
CTCATGCCCCAGAACCTCCCCTCCCCAGTCATTCAGATGCAATGACTGGACATACTACTAGAGACGGAGAAGCCTTAAGCTTGTCGCAACGCGCGGCCGCCCGTATGCCTTTAGATGCCGGAAATGGCGTTAATGGTGAACTCGCAAGAACTATGGAAGATATGAACCCCGAACAACGGGAAGCGGTTCTTGCGCCAGACGGGCCATTGCTTGTACTTGCTGGCGCAGGTACAGGGAAAACACGTGTTCTAACGACCCGTATTGCACATAAAATTTCGACTAAACAGGCATGGCCAAGCCAATTTCTCGCTGTAACCTTTACTAATAAAGCGGCAAGGGAAATGAAAGACAGAATTAGTGGTCTTGTTGGTGAACAAGTTGAAGGTATGCCGTGGCTTGGCACATTCCATTCTATTTCTGCAAAAATACTTCGGCGTCATGCCGAGCTTGTTGGGCTAAGGCCGGATTTCACTATTCTAGATACTGATGACCAGATACGGTTACTAAGACAGCTTATTAAGGCTGAAAATATTGACGATAAACGCTGGCCTGCCAGACAACTGGCATTTCTCGTTGACCGATGGAAAAACCGAGGGTGGCAACCGCATCAAGTTCCCGCTGGGGAAGCTGGAAGTTTTGCCGATGGCGCTGCCGGTAAGCTTTACGAAAGCTATCAAAACCGCCTGAAAATACTCAATGCGGTGGATTTTGGTGATTTACTGCTCGAATGCCTGCGCTTGTTTCAGGAAAATAACGAAATCCTCCAAGAATATCAGGATCGCTTCCGACATATGCTTGTTGATGAATATCAGGATACCAATGCCGTACAGTATTTGTGGCTCCGCCTCTTGGCACAAAAGCATCATAACATTTGTTGTGTCGGGGATGATGACCAGTCTATCTATGGTTGGCGGGGCGCTGAAGTCGATAATATTTTAAGATTTGAAAAAGACTTTCCCGGCGCCGGTATTATTCGACTGGAACGTAATTATCGCTCTACACCCCATATTCTTGGAGCGGCCTCAGGTCTCATAGAAGCAAATAAGAATAGACTTGGTAAAACCTTGTGGACGCAGGAAAATGCCGGAGACAAAGTTAGGCTTCGCGGGAGTTGGGATGGTGAAGAAGAAGCGCGTGTCACAGCAGATGACATCGAGGCACATCAAAGAAAAGGCCATAATCTAAATGAGGTTGCAATTCTTGTGCGCGCCTCATTCCAAATGCGAGAATTTGAAGATCGTTTCATGCAACTAGGTCTGCCCTACCGAGTAATTGGTGGACCACGCTTCTATGAACGTGCCGAAATCAGAGATGCTAATGCTTATTTGAGGCTCATTGCCCAACCTGATGACGATTTGGCATTTGAGAGAATATGTAACAAACCTCGCCGTGGGCTAGGCGATGTCGCGTTACAAAATATTCATAGCACGGCGCGCCAAAATTCAATTTCTCTGATGCGTGCCGCTAGAATTTTAATCGACTCAGATGAGTTAAAACCTGCAGCCCGAAGATCTCTATCAGGATTTGTTGCCTCTATTGACCGCTGGCGTAATCAAAAAGATAGCGTACCGCACAACGAGTTGGCACAAATTGTCCTCGATGAAAGCGGTTATACGCAAATGTGGATGGATGACAAATCTCCTGAAGCACCAGGTAAATTAGACAATCTAAAAGAACTTATTCGGTTTATGGATGATTTCGGATCGCTCAATGCTTATCTTGAACATATCTCGCTCATTATGGATGCAGAAACAAACGACAGTGAAGAAAAAGTGTCTTTAATGACGCTCCATGCTGCTAAAGGTTTGGAGTTTCTTACTGTATTCCTACCCGGATGGGAGGAAGGGTTATTCCCTCATCAAAGAAGTCTGGATGAAACAGGTGATAGAGGCCTCGAAGAAGAAAGACGCCTTGCCTATGTTGGCATCACACGTGCTAAAGAAAATATAACGATTTCCTTCGCCGGTAACAGGCGCATTCACGGACAGTGGCAAGCTGCAATTCCATCAAGGTTTATTGATGAATTACCCGAAGAGCATGTTGAACCTTTAGATGCAGATATTGGCTATAATCAGAACCAAAACTTTCAAGATACTTCCCCGAGCCAATTTGTGGAGCATTCAAGTAGCGACACTTATTCGAGCCCGGGTTGGCTGCGAATGCAAAGAAATCGCGCTGCCCGTGAGCAAAATAAAACCATTAACGTTAAAGTCCAAAAAACATCATCGGCACATAGTTCTTTCAAAATTGGTGAGCGCGTGTTTCACCAAAAATTTGGCTATGGTAAAATTGGGGAAATGGACGGAAATAAGCTGACTGTTCATTTCGAGAAAGCCGGCACCAAAAAGGTTATCGACAGCTTTCTCCAACAAGTCTGATAGAAATATTCAAGACATGCAGATTTGGAAAGTCATCCTCACAACCAATAATGTAGACACTGCAGAGGAGAGTCTTTCCCATGCAGGTGCAGGTGCGGTCTTTATAACAGACTCGGGAAATCAGAAGCATATTGAAGCCTATTTTCAGACTCAACCGGACTTAAATAGACTTGAAGAAGTTCTTCCTCCACATCAAAATCTCGCAGCAGAAATTTTACCTCCTTTAGACTGGGTAAGTCACAGCCAAACAGGTCTACCGGTTATTAATCAGCCACCATTTTTTATTTTTGAGACTCTTAACCGGCCTGAACGTCCTAATGGCTTAATTAATATTGAGTTACAGGCTGGTCGTGCATTCGGCTCCGGTCATCATGAAACGACCCGTGGCTGTTTAATGATGCTGGATAAATTATTGAAGCGCACGCAGCCAAAACACATACTCGACCTGGGTTGTGGTAGTGGTATTCTTGCAATTGCACTGGCAAAGGCCACACACCAGAAGATAAAAGCCAGTGACATTGACCCCGAGGCTATTAACATGACGCTTAGAAACAGTTGTCTCAACCATGTCCGACAACTTATCCAGGTATATGAAAGTGACGGGTTTAATCGGCTCGATAATCACCAAAAGTCCTACGACCTGATAGTCGCAAATATTTTGACAGGCACACTCAAAAGACTTGCTAATGAGTTGACCCAAAAATTAGCCCCCGCCAGATATCCGAACGCTGGTGGCAGTCTTGTGCTTTCAGGCATATTAAATACTCAACAACAACAAATTGTTGCCACCATGAGACAATTTGGCCTGCGCCTACAAGAAAAAGTTATATTAGAAGAATGGACGACCTTATGCTTTCGGAGATAAGCTTTAGTCATGCTTCAAAGTTTTGATAACAACGCCCAACCGGAACAAGCAGCCTCAAGACTGGCACTTCTACGTCTTGAAATGGCTAAAGCTGATATCGACGGTTTTATTGTCCCGCGCGAAGATGAATTTATGGGGGAATATGTTCCTGCGTGTGCTGAAAGGCTGAAATGGTTAACAGGTTTTGGTGGGTCGGCAGGCGTAGCTATTATCCTCAAAATTCATGTCGCTTTATTTCTTGACGGGCGCTACACCTTGGAGGCTGAAAACTATATTGATACAGAAAATCTCTCTATTGTCCCCATCATGCAAGTTTCTGTCCACTCATGGCTCTCAGAGAAACTTGAGGCAGGAGATAAACTTGCATATGACCCAAAGCTCCACAGCATCGCGCAGATCAAGAAACTGTCAGCCGCGCTTGATGAGCAAAACATTACATTGGTACCACTTGAAAATAATTTAATTGACTCTTTATGGACGGAACGTCCTACGCCACCAAATGGAGAAATTCATCCTCATACCACTGCCTATGCTGGTCAGAGTAGCACAGCTAAACGCGAGGAGATTTCAGCACAGTTAATAACTCAGAAAACCGACGCATTACTTATTGCTCAGCCTGAAAATAGTGCATGGCTTTTAAATATTCGCGGCGATGATGTGCCACGCACACCTTTCGCTCTTAGCTTCGCTGTTTTAAAAAAAGACACATCTGTAGCTTGGTTTATCAATCCTGACAGAGTTTCTAGCACCCTTAAGGCGCACCTTGAGGGTGAAGTTGAAATTATCTGCCCCAAAGATATGAGAACATATCTTGAAAATCTGACAGGTACTGTGTTGGTCGACCCGTCACATACACCACAATATTTCAAAAATATTTTGCAAGATAAAATAGTTGAAGGCAAAGATCCTTGTAATCTAAAAAAAGCCTGCAAAAATTCAGTAGAAATTGAAGGTGCTATAGCAGCGCATATTCGCGACGGGGCTGCATTATGTAAATTCTTACACTGGCTCGACATCACTGCACCGACAGGTAAGGTTTCCGAAGTTGATGCGGTTAGTTATTTGGAACAATGCCGACAAGAAACTGGGGAGCTCAAGGATTTAAGCTTTGATACGATTTCCGGTAGTGGGCCAAATGGAGCGATTGTTCATTACCGGGTCAATAATGAGAGCAACCGCATTTTACAATCTGGAGAGTTATACCTCGTCGATAGTGGTGGACAATATTTAGATGGCACAACAGATGTAACGCGAACAGTACTTATTGATGGCGCATCGCCTCCAGAAACTGCAGTTGAGGCTTTTACCCTTGTATTAAAAGGCCATATCGGGCTGGCGACTGCTCGGTTCCCGGAAAAAACAGATGGGGTTCAGCTTGATGCATTAGCGAGAGCACCTCTTTGGGCAGGTGGGTTGGACTTTGACCACGGTACGGGTCATGGTGTTGGCAGTTATCTATCTGTTCATGAAGGACCGCAGCGCATTTCTAAAGGCGGCACGCAACCGCTAATGCCCGGAATGATTGTTTCTAATGAGCCGGGATATTATCAAAAAGGTGAATTTGGCATCAGGATAGAGAACCTGCAATTTGTGACCCCAGCCGAGAAAATTAAAACCGGAGAACGGTTAATGATGGGGTTCGAAGTTCTGACCCTTGCTCCGATTGACAAAAGACTCATAGACGCATCTATGTTGTCTTCCCAAGAAATTGAATGGCTAAATAACTACCATCAACATGTCTTAGATACGCTCTCCCCACTATTAAAATCAGAAACACTGATATGGCTCCAGCAAAGTTGTTCGCCACTATAACCCAGCTCAAGACTACCTAAAGTTTAAATATCTTTGTCACTATCTTGAGTTGGTAGCACCGACCTATGCTAACCTGTTATAAATTATAGATAATAAAGGGTGATAAACACCCCAAAGAAACATAATGAATAAAAAAATGAATAGACGAAGTGCTTTCAGAAAAAAGCTGCGCCCACTTCCAGAATTTAAATATGATATTGAAACATCCGTGAAATTTTTATTGTCTTGCGCAAAGCAACGCAAATTTATTTCCTTCATTGAGTTTAATCGGTTTTATAAAATCCCTGATCAAGACTGGCCATTGGTTTACCCTCTGCTCTACAGACATCTTAATCTGGTGTTGAAGTATTGTTTCGAAAATAATTACCCACCATTGAGCGTTCTTGTGGTTGCAAGGGATATGAAACAAAGTGGAGAAATGACACAGAGACAAATCACTCGACTTAGTAAAGCTCTATCAAAATATCAGGGAAAATCTTCATCCCCTACCGATGAAGTGCGAGATATGAATGGACTTCATAAATTACAAAATTTATGTTTTGAAAGTGCACCTAACATTACCATCTCGAAGAAATATAATATAAAGCAATTTAATGAGAACATCAGGCCGTAGAGGCAATCTCTAACCATTCATCTTCTGTCATTGTTTCAATACCAAGCTCTACTGCTTTCTTAAGCTTTGAACCTGCGCTTTCTCCTGCAACCAGAATATCGGTTTTATCTGACACAGACCCAGAAACTTTGGCGCCCATCATCTCAGCGCGGGCTTTTGCTTCAGCGCGTGTCATGCGCGTGAGAGTGCCGGTGAACACAATAATTTTACCAGATATAGGTGTATTATTCTCTGCTTCAGGTAAGGAGACAGGAGCCACACCAACATTTATCAATCCGTTAACAATATCCAAATTATGTGGTTCACCAAAGAAGGTAAGTAAAGACTCCACCATGGTGTCACCTACTCCGTCTATAGACGCTAATTCTTCTTTACTCTCTTCATTCCCATTACACATGGAAAGAATAGCATCTCTAAAACCTTCAAGTGTTTTATATCGCCGAGCCAATAACCTCGCGGTTGTTTCACCCACATGGCGAATACCAAGCGCAAATAAAAAACGATCAAGGTCAGGGTTTTTAGCCTGTTCAATCGCCCTAAACAATTTCGTAAGACTGTCTTTAAGCTGTCCTTTGTTCTTTCCAGAAGTATAAAGCCATATTTCGGGCGCTTCATTCGCCAGTTGATATAATTTAAAGATATCAACAGGGGTTCTTAATAAATCATAAGACCAAAATTCATCAATTTGTTTGTCCCCTAACCCGTCAATATCTAAGGCAGAACGAGAAACAAAGTGTTTCAGTCTTTCTTTAGCTTGAGCAGGGCAACTTAAACCGCCGGAGCATCGCCTCACGGCATCTTGTTCACCATCTGCACGTATCTCGTGAAAGGCCAGCGCTCCACATGCAGGACAATTGTCAGGAAACTGAAAGGCATGCGGTTCGCCAGTTCTTTTTTCAACAAGCACCTCAACAATTTGAGGAATAACATCACCGGCTCGCTGCACGACAACATAATCATTCAAACGAACATCAAGGCGTTTAATCTCATCTGCATTGTGAAGCGTCGCATTGGAGACTTCTACGCCACCAACTGTAACTTTTTTAAGCTTGGCAACAGGGGTCAGTGCCCCCGTTCGTCCAACCTGAATATCTATATCTAATAGTTTCGTGATGGCTTTTTCTGCGGGGAATTTGTGAGCGATAGCCCAACGGGGTGCTCTTGAAACAAAACCCAGACGGCTTTGCCAATCAAGACGATCAATCTTGTACACCATGCCGTCAATATCATAGCCGAGCATAGACCGGCGTTCTTCAATATCCTGCCAGTGCTTATTGAGGGCATCAACATTTTCACAAACTTTAAAATCCGGATTGACGGTAAATCCCCACGCATCAAAACAAGCCATCATTTCTGATTGCGTGTCTCCCGGCATCTCCGACATCTCACCCCAGGTATAAGCAAAAAACTTCAATGGGCGGCTAGCTGTGATTTTGGTATCCAATTGCCGAAGGCTCCCCGCTGCGGCATTACGGGGGTTAGCAAAAGTTTTACGTCCTTTATCTGATTGCTGACGGTTGAGAGTTTCGAAGTCATCATGCGCCATGTAGACCTCACCACGAATTTCGACAATATCCGGAACACCTTTGGGAAGGGTAATTGGAACATCTCTCAAGGTCTTAAGATTCTCTGTAATATCCTCGCCTACTTGACCATCCCCCCGTGTGGCACCTTTAATAAAAACACCATTCTCATAACGCAAACTGGCTGAGAGCCCGTCAATTTTTGGTTCAGATGTGTAGGAGATTATTTCGGACTCATCCAGACTTAAAAAACGCTTTATACGAGTGTCAAAACCCTCCAAATCCTGCAAATCAAAGGCATTTCCCAATGAAAGCATTGGGACTGAATGTTGGATTTTACCAAACCCACTTTCAGGCACTACACCGACTGTGTCACTTGGACTATCTGCGCGCTTTAAAGCAGGAAAACGCCCTTCAATAGCCTCATTTCTGAGGCGCAATGCATCATAATCAGCATCTGAAACATTGGGGTCATCATTTTGATAATACGCAACATCATGTTCAGACATTTCTTGGGCAAGCGCCATTAGTTCTTCCGAAGCCTGTTCACTTGTAAGCTTATCAACTGGGACAGTTCGCCATTTCATACCTGCCCTCCCAGCAATCTAACGGCGGCAGCCCGTGCTTCTTCTGTAACAGAAGCACCCGCAAGCATTCTCGCAATTTCTTCTTCTCTATTTTGCGTGGATAGCTCTTCGACACGCGTCATTGTACTTTCATCATCTATGGATTTACTAATCAGCCAATGGTGATTGCCACATGCTGCCACTTGAGGAGAGTGTGTCACGACAAGGACTTGACCGTTCTCAGCCAGCAATTTCAGGCGGCTACCAACCGCTTCAGCGACGGCACCGCCTACGCCAGCATCAACTTCGTCAAATATCATGGTCAGAGGATCACTTGCTTCGGCCAGTGCAACTTTGAGAGCCAGCATAAAACGTGCGAGTTCTCCACCCGAAGCTATTTTCGATATTGGCCCCGCCGGCATACCCGGATTGGTACTCGCCATAAATTGTACGCTATCAATTCCCGTAGCCGTTCCCATTGATGGTTCAACGTGACTGAAAGATGTTTGAAAACCACCACCATTTAATTTAAGAGGTTCTAGCTCTTTCATAACAGTCTTATCGAGCTTATCTGCGGCATCTATACGGGTTTTAGAGATACTCAGTGCCAAAATCTCATAATCTTTAAAAGCCTGGGCGACATTTTTTTGGAGTTCTACCAGCCTGTCCGCCCCGCTTTCGATATCCTCAACTTGTTGCTGAAGCATGGTCTTAGTGGCCGGTAATTGATCAACCTGGACACCGTGTTTGCGTGCCAATGCTTTTAATCCAAACAGCCTTTCTTCGACTTGCTCCAGCCGTTGTGGGTCATAAACCATTTCCCGCGATGCATCGAGCAATTGCGTCTGTGCTTCATCAGCCTCAATTACGGCCCTTTCAAGAGCAGTAATTGTTGTATCGAGGCGACCCGCAGCCTGATCAGCAACTTTCTCCAATTGACGAAGCGCACCATTAAGTGCCGACTGTAGGGCCTTATCACCCTCCATTAGAGCCAGAGCTTCAGAAATATATCCAGCAATCTTTTCAGAGTTCATTAAAAGCGTGCGCTCTTCCGACAGCTTTGCTTCCTCACCCTCTATTGGATCAAGTTTTTCAAGTTCTTCAAGAGCGTGACGAAGAAAATCTTCTTCAGCAGCGGCACGATCACTGGCATTTTTATAAAGATCCAGTTGTTCTTCACATTCTTTAAGATGACTATATTTTTCTTTAAGCTGAAAAACCTTGTCCCGATGTCCAGCATAGGAGTCAATCAGCGATAATTGAACCGGTCCATCAGTCAGAGATTGACTTTCATTCTGACCATGAATTTCTACCAGAGCGGAACCAACAGTTTTAAGCAAATTAACACTCACGGGCGCATCATTAATGAAAGCACGGGAACGACCATCTTTACTCTGAACACGTCGCAAGATTATTTGACCCTCACAAGGTATGTCATGTTCCTGAAGAACTCGCGTGACGAGTTTATCCTCAAAAATATCAAAGGCGGCGGTAACTGTTCCTTGCTCGGCTCCACTTCTTACAAGCCCGGCATCGCCGCGCGCACCTGTGGCCAGTGCCAATGCATCCAGTAAAATAGATTTCCCCGCACCCGTTTCGCCTGTGAGTGTGCAGAGGCCGGCCCGCCAAGTTAAGTCGAGCTTTTCAATTAAAACGATATTTCTTATGGAAAGATTTACGAGCATCAACCCTGCGCACCTACGCTAGAAAATTGATTGCCAGAATTTTCTAAACCAAGAGGTTTCTTCTTCTTCAGGGCTGAAATCCCGGTCTACAAGCATTCGGTAACTGTCCTTATACCACTCGCTATTAGGGTAATTATAGCCAAGCACGGCAGCCGTGGAGCGTGCTTCAGACTCAATACCCAGTGTTAAATAAATCTCAGTTAAGCGGTGTAAAGCCTCTTCCACGTGAGAGGTGGTCTGGTATTTCAAGAGGACATTTCTAAAACGCTTAGAGGCAGCAATATAAAACTGGTTTTTCATATAAAAACGCCCTACCTCCATCTCCTTACCTGCAAGATGGTCATATGTTAAATCCAGTTTCAATATGGCATCTCGTGCATAATCAGTTTCAGGATAACGCCTAATCACATCGCGAAGCGCTTGAACTGCGAGTTCAGTATTTTTCTGGTCCCTCGAAACATCTGAAATTTGTTCATAATAGCATTGGGCTATCAGATAATAGGCATAGGGAGCATTTTTGTTACCCGGATGGAGCGCCAAAAATCGTCGCGCAGTCAATACGGCATCAGAATATTTATTTTGCTGATAGTAAGAATACGCCGACATCAACATTGCCCTACGTGCCCAAATAGAATATGGGTGCTGGCGCTCTACCTCATCAAACTCCAACGCAGATCGACGAAAGTTTCTATCCTTTAATGAGTCAAATGCTTGATTGTAAATCTCTTCAACAGACCGCTCGACATATTCCGGTTCATCAATGGTAGAAGAACAAGCAACCAGAGTGAACATGATAAGTAACAGGGAAAGGCGTGAAAGCATTTTAGAAGTCATAATTCTCAATTATCGCATTATTTTGAATCGCAAGCCTGACTTTGAATGCATTTCATACTGAAAGCAAGCTTTTGAGACCTTTATAGAAAAAAATTCTCACAATAAAAAGTCGGCTTTAATGTCTGGGGATTTAAGCCTTAAAAGACTAAAAAGTGAATAATTTCAGATAATTATTCAGCAGCAACAACATTCACAGTATTACGGTCTTCAGGGGTGATAATCTCGAACGCATCATCATTGCTGAAAAGAGCCGAAAGGAGCTTATAGTGTAAGGCATGACCTGACTTATGAGCATTGTAGCGGCCAAGAATACGAACACCAGCAAGGTAAAGATCACCAACAGCATCAAGAATTTTGTGACGAATAAATTCATCAGAAAATCTGAGACCCTCATCATTTAATACGCGGTCACCATCAATAACAACAGCATTATCCAGAGAGCCGCCAAGAGCGAGACCAGCAGCGTGCATTGCTTGAACATCCTGAAGCATACCGAAGGTACGAGCGTTACAAATTTGGTCACGAAAATTATCACCCGAAAGAACAAATTCACCCTTTTGAGTCCCGATAACAGGGTTATCAAAATCGATTTGTGCTTCGTAAACGCTTTCGTCATCCGGCATAAGTTCACAGAACTTGTCACCATCCTCAACACGAACAGGCTTTGTGATGCGAAGCATACGCCTCAGCTCTGGCAAATCTTGAAGACCGACATTTTCGATAAGCCTTACAAATTCACAGGAACTGCCATCAAGAACAGGGACTTCAGCACCATCTATCTCAATAATTGCATTATCAACGCCCATACCGGCAAGTGCAGCCATTAAATGCTCAATTGTACCAACAGTATGGCCGAATTGATTACCGATAGTTGTGCAGAAAGTAACCTGGCAAACCTGACCAAAAAGTGCTGGAATTACAGCCTCTTCAGGGTTCTCAATATCAGTTCTAACAAAAATAACACCTGTATTCGCAGGTGCTGGTCGTATGATAATTTTGACATCGGCACCGGAATGAAGGCCGGTTCCTGCGCAGGAAACAGTGGTAAGTAGGGTCGTCTGGAAGCGCCCTTCTGCTGGCGCTAGACGAGCAAATGGCACAGCATTAAACTGTTCATGTATCTGTGCGACTGATACGGGAGGAGGTGCCATTTAGAAGTAACCCTTTAAGATTTCCGATTATACCGGATGAGATTTTATTTCTTCTGATGTATCCAAAAAACTCGCTGGGCGTACATCACGTATTATTAATTACTAAAGGACTATCGTCATTACAAATAACATATTGTTTCGATTTGTTACTTAGTTTCAGAAAGTTACCACCCTATGAGGAACTGAATGGATCCTCACAGTAAACCTCATAGGGTGGGTATGATTAATCCTGCCGGCGGAGAAAGGCAGGGATATCCAGTTGTGCGTCTTCGTAACCGGAAATCATATTAGGTTGCATGCTCGTTTGAACCATTGGTGGCTCAGGGGCATATGTAGGTTCAGCCGTCACTTGAAGCCCGCTATGGTCAGTTTCGCGGGGCGTAGGAATTGCTTCCTCTGGCGGCACAACCGGATCATCAACTTCTATATCCACGTGTTTATCAATGGGTTCCTGCATGCGTTCGCTAGGTCCTTCATGAGTCACAACAGAGTCGAATAAATTATTGATGTCCGTCGGATCAGTTTTTTCACTGACATCCCCATTTTCGACAATAGCTGTATCGGCAAGTTCAGTCTCTTGAACCGGTGTCGGAATCTGCTGAGCCTCAACCGGAAGAGCTTCTTCCTTAGGGGTTAAAAGAACAGATGTTTCTTCATCATTCTTCCGTCCCCCTAAAACGCGCTCAAGAAAACCTCTTGAGCGTTTACGATGTCTTGTAACACTTGGCTCTTCTGGTTTTGGAACCAGAAAAGATGGCACAGATGCTTTTTCCTGCTCTTCTGCGGCCATTTGATCCGCTTCAGGCTCTGACTCTTCTTCAATTTCTAGTATTTCAACATCATCATCTTTGACCAATTTATCCTCGTCAGTAAATGATGTTTCATGAGAAATTGTTGAAACCATTGCCTCTGGTCGCTCCATCGGAACTACGCGGGGGCCGCGGTGCACGGTTTCATCAGCGTCAATACCTGTTGCAACAACAGAAACACGAATAACACCGGCAAGGGCATCATCATAAATTGCGCCGATAATAATATTTGCATCGGTTGCAACTTCGCGTTTAATGCGGTTTGCGGCTTCATCAACTTCATATAGCGTCATATCCTGACCGCCTGTGATGTTAATAAGCACCCCGCTAGCTCCTTGCATTGAATCGTCTTCAAGAAGTGGGTTAGCAATTGCCGCCTCAGCAGCTTCAAGAGCGCGGTTAGGACCTTCTGCCTCACCTGTTCCCATCATAGCTTTACCCATCTCATTCATGACCATGCGTACGTCAGCAAAATCAAGATTAATCAAACCAGGTTTGGTCATCAAATCCGTTACACTGGCAACGCCTGAATGCAGCACTTCATCAGCAATAGCAAAAGCTTCAACAAAGCCGGTTTGCTCATTGGCTACTCGGAAGAGATTTTGGTTTGGAATGATAATCAGCGTATCAACTTCTTTTGAAAGCGCATTAATGCCGGTATCTGCTGAACGCATCCGACGCGGCCCTTCAAATTCGAAGGGCTTGGTAACAACGCCAATAGTAAGAATACCCTGTTCGCGGCAAGCCCGGGCAATAACAGCTGCAGCACCCGTTCCGGTTCCACCGCCCATACCGGCTGTCACAAACGCCATATGCGCGCCTTGTATCTGATCGACAATCTCAGCCATCGCTTCTTCAGCAGCCGCACTTCCAACCTCAGGGTCTGAGCCTGCGCCAAGACCTTCAGTAAGTTGCGCGCCTATTTGAATACGACGATCCGCCTTGCTATTTGCAAGAGCCTGGGCATCCGTATTGGCAACAACAAAATCAACACCCTCAAGACCTGCTGTAATCATATTATTTACAGCGTTACCACCTGCGCCACCGACACCGATGACGGTAATGCGAGGTTTCAGTTCCCTTTTTGGGGGGACAGTCAGTTGGATACTCATGATTTTCTCCTTTCTTTCGAACACCCATTTGGGGTCGAAATAGCGCAATCAGGCCCTTCAGTAATATACACTGTGAGATCCATGACCTGAAGCATTTGTGTTCGGCAAAATTCCACCGAACGGGACAAACCGGAACCGGTTTGCGTGAATGGAAAGACAATATTCATCCGCACTCTTTCCATATTAAAAATTCCTTTTGAGCCATTTACCTGCTTTTCCTAGAAAAGACGGTAGGTTTGGTGTGGCCGGCAGCATGTCATTTGAACGCCGTTTTTTATAGGCAATCAAACCAGCACAACTTGAAAAAGCAGGTCCAGCAGATGCCTCGGGAAGCCCGGAAAGCCTTATAGGACGGCCCATACGGACTTGTCGTTCAATCATATGTTGTGCAAGTTCACGTGCGCCTGTAAGCATGGCGCCCCCCCCGGTAAGAACAGCTCTGGGGCAGTGAGACTTATTAATCCCACTTCTATTAAGATTGGCGAGAACCATCTCAAATGTTTCCTCAATACGAGGACGGATAATGCGGCTTATGTCGGAACGCTGAATTTTATGCAGTCCTTCCTCGCCACTTTCACCAATCAATGGCACATCAAATTGTTCATCATTTTCAATGGTTTCACTCAAAGCTGAGCCATAAAGAGTTTTGATTCGTTCTGCTGTTGCCAACGAGACCCCTAGTCCTTGGGCAATATCGGCGGTGATATGGTTCCCACCAACAGCAATAGACCCTGTAAAAACAGGTGCACCACTATGGAATACCGTGAAACCCGTCGAGCCCCCGCCCATATCAATAGACAGAGAGCCGAGTTCCATTTCATCTTCAACCAAACAGGCCAAAGCACTCGCATAAGGTGTGGCAACAAGCGTATCTACCTTGAGATGACATTTTTCAATGCACGCAAGAAGGTTTCTCACCGGGCCGACAGGTGAGGTAATTGCGTGGGCATTAACCAGCAATTTTTCACCAAAAAGCCCGCGCGGGTCATCAACATTAAAACTATCATCAACTGTGTAGCTGACAGGAATTGCGTGCAGCACTTCAACCTCAGGGGATTGGCATTTATCGCGTGCAAAAAGGAGAGCCTGCCCCATATGCTCATCATTAACTGCAAAGCCATTTAGATTGAGACTGATTTTATAAGAAGAGCTTGCCAATTTAGGCGAGGTAACACCAACCACGACTTTTTTGACAATCATATTCGCCATGCGTTCAGCCGCGTCTATCGCTTTCCGGATGCTTTTTTCTGCAGCCTCCATATCCACGACAACGCCACCACGCAGACCCCTCGATACCTGATGCCCTACACCAATAATCCGCATAGCTGTTTTGCCACTATCCTCATCAATAATTTTCTGAGCGATAAAGCAACTCACTTTACTTGTGCCAATATCCAAAGCAGCAATCACGCCACTCCGGTAATCAGTATCCCTATAAACACTGGCATCTTTTTGAGCTGTGAAAGGCGAAACAGGAATATTCATGTATTATT